>Ga0210096_1000026_pt1 | contig 91532 bp, 83 predicted proteins | sample China_Galinas_PW_4_FD_184864 | JGI IMG/M metagenome (GOLD analysis project Ga0210096, IMG submission 184864) | Wetland microbial communities from San Francisco Bay, California, USA, that impact long-term carbon sequestration - China_Galinas_PWA_D2... | ecosystem: Environmental > Aquatic > Marine...
CACCCTCGATCGCTGCAGTATGATCCAGTAATGCGCTCCGGTTTCCTTCTCATCGCGGCAGGTCTTCTCATCCTTGGTATTGGTATCGGGATCGGCATCGAGCGCCACTGGCCGGATCAGTCAACTGACAGCGAGACAATCCTGCCCGCGGGCGAGACTGCGCTGGAGCACATATACAGACACCTCGATCCCGAGTACGTCTGTCCCATGCATCCCGATGTTGTCTCCAAAGAGCCCGGCAACTGCCCGATCTGCGGCATGGTCCTGGTCAGCAGGGAGATCGGGGCGGAGGCCGCGGAAACCGGGGACACCCCGCCGGTGGTGAGTGTCGCCCCGGAATTCATCCATAACTTCGGCGTGCGCACGGCTGCGGTGGAACGCGGCCCCGTGGCGCGGCGGATCGATGCCTTGGGACGGGTGGCGCGCATGCCCCAGCCGCGCATCGTGGACGTTACCCCGGGGCTGGCGGGGAAACTTTCCTCCGTGACCGAAAAGGACCTCGGTGACAGTGTGAACAAGGGCGAACTGCTCTACGAGGTCGATGCACCGGAGTGGCGGCGACTCCAGCAGGCTTACCTGGCGGCCCGCAAGGACGGTGACGGGGAACAGGCCATCCAGCTCACGCAGCGGCTGCGGGGGCTCGGCATGGATGCAGGCCGACTGCAACAACTGGAGGACACCGGGGAGGTCGAACAGATCCTCAAGGTGTTTGCCCCCCGCAACGGCACCATTGTCGAGTGGCAGGCACTCCCGGGTGACATGCTGGAAGCCGGCACACCGGTGGTGACCCTGGGCGGTGTCAACCGGGTACCCGTCGTCGTGTCGATCTTCGAGGGCCAGGGCGCCTGGATCCGGCGCGGGCAGCGCGCGATCTTCCGGGTTCCCACCCTGCCGGGGACCGAATTCACGGGGCAGGTGGACCGCACCGACCGCGAAATCAACTTCAGCACCCGCACCCTGCCCGTATATGCGGGTTTCAGCACCGCGGACCCCCGTATCAGTTACGGCATGCTGGTGGAGGTAACGATCGAGGCCGCAGCCCGCCAGAATGTGCTGCGCATCCCCCGCGAGGCGCTGATCCAGACCGGCAGCGGCAGCCGGGTCATCGTGGCGCTGGGCGCGGGGCGGTTTCAGCCGGTGGAGGTGGTCTCGGGACTCGAGAGCAGCGAGTATGTCGAGATCCTCTCGGGACTCGAGGAAGGGCAGGAGGTGGTGGTCTCCGGCCAGTTCCTGATCGACTCCGAGAGCAGCCTGACGGCCGGTTTCCAGCGCATGGAGCGGGGAGTTGATGCTCCGTAGTGCGTTCTCACCGGTGCGATAACCTGCAGGTGATGTCCTGACGTGATCGCCGCCTGTATCCGCTGGTCCATCCACAACCGCGCGCTGGTGCTGCTGTTCACGGCATTCCTCGCGGGTTGGGGGATTTACTCGGCACGCCAGATCCCGCTCGACGCCATCCCCGATCTCTCTGATGTGCAGGTCATCATCAAGACCAGCTACCCCGGGCAGGCGCCGCAGGTGGTGGAGGACCAGGTGACCTATCCGCTGGCCACGGCCATGGTGGCCGTACCGGGGGCCACCGTGGTGCGCGGCTACTCCTACTTCGGTGACTCCTTTGTCTACGTCATCTTCAAGGACGGCACGGACCCGTACTGGGCGCGCTCCCGTGTGCTGGAATACCTCAGCCAGATTACCCCCGACCTGCCCGCCGCGGCACGCACCGCGCTCGGTCCGGATGCCACCGGCGTGGGCTGGGTCTACCAGTACGCCCTGGTTGACCGCAGCGGGCAGCGCGACCTGTCGGAATTACGCAGCCTGCAGGACTGGTTCCTGAAGTACGAGTTGCAGAGCGTCCCCGGCGTGGCGGAGGTCGCCACGGTGGGCGGCATGGTGAAACAGTACCAGGTGGTGGTGGACCCGAATCTGCTGCGCATGTACTCGCTGCCGGTATCCCAGGTCAAGCGGGCGCTGCTTGCCGCGAACGAGGAGCGCAGCGGCTCGGTGATCGAGCTGGCGGAGGCCGAGTACCTGGTCCGCTCACGTGGTTATATCCAGGGCGTGGAAGACCTGCGCCTGATCAGTCCCCTGTCCATCGGCAACGCCGGGGTGCGCGCGACCATGGATGTCATCGGCGAGGTGCGCACCGGGCCGCAAATGCGCCGCGGTGTGGCGGAGCTCGACGGGGAGGGGGAGGTGGTCGGCGGCATCGTCGTCATGCGCTATGGGGAGAATGCCCTCAAGACTATCGAGGCGGTGCGGGCGAAGATCGACCGGTTACGTGCCAGCCTGCCGGAAGGGGTGGAAATCGTCGAGACCTACGATCGCTCCGGCCTCATTCTGCGCGCCGTCGACAACCTGGGCAAACGCCTGCTGGAGGAGTTCCTTGTGGTGGTGCTGGTGTGTGCGCTGTTCCTGTTTCACCTGCGCTCCTCGCTGGTCATCCTGGTCAGCCTGCCCGTCGGCATCCTGGTAGCGTTCGGGATCATGAATGCCCAGGGCACCAACGCCAACATCATGTCGCTGGGCGGTATCGCGATTGCCATCGGCGCCATGGTGGATGCGACCATCGTCATGATCGAGAATGCCCACAAACACCTGGAACGGGCCGGGCCGGGTGGCGGCCGGTTGATGGCGATCCAGGCGGCTGCCACCGAGGTTGGGCCACCGCTGTTTTTCTCGCTGCTGATTATCACCCTCAGTTTCCTGCCGGTATTCACCCTGGAGGCCCAGGAAGGGCGCCTTTTTACTCCGCTGGCCTATACCAAGACCTGGGCCATGGCTGCCGCCGCGGGTCTCTCCATCACGCTGGTGCCGGCCCTGATGGCGTACCTGATCCGCGGGCGCATCCGGGATGAACGCGACAATCTCCTCAACCGCTGGCTGATCGCCGGCTACCGCCCGTTGATCGAGCGGGTGCTGCAGCACCCGGGTATGGCGCTGGCCGTCATTGTTTTGCTGTTTCTCACCAGTCTCTGGCCGTTGTCGCAATTCGGTTCCGAGTTCATGCCGGAACTGGATGAGGGTGACCTGTTGTACATGCCGACCACACTGCCGGGGTTGTCGATCGGTGAGGCCCGCGAACTGTTGCAGCAGACCGACAAGCTCATTCGCACCGTACCCGAGGTGGAGCGGGTGTTCGGCAAGGTCGGACGCGCGGAGACGGCCACGGACCCGGCGCCCCTGAACATGATCGAGACCACCATCCGGCTGAAACCCCGCAAGCAGTGGCGCGCGGGCATGACGCTCGAAAAGCTCAAGCAGGAACTGAACGAGCGTGTGCGCGTTCCGAGTCTCAATAATGCCTGGCTGATGCCCATCAAGACCCGTATCGACATGCAGTCCACCGGCATCAATACACCGGTGGGGCTGAAGATTGCCGGCCCCGACCTGGATGTCATCGAGGCGCTCGGCGTGGATGTCGAGCATGTGTTGAGACAGCTCCCGGGCACGAAGTCGGTGTACGCCGAGCGCGCTGCCAGTGCACGCTACATCGATATCGAGATCGACCGCTGGGCGCTGACCCGTTATGCCGTCACCGTGGAGGAGATCCAGGAGGTCATCAACACCGCCGTTGGCGGCGTGACCGTGATGTACACCGTGGAGGGACGCGAGCGTTATCCGGTGAACCTGCGCTATCCCCAACATGTGCGCGACTCCGTGGAAAAGATCCGCGACTTGCCGATCGTCACCGATGGCCGCGAGGAGATCCAGTTGCGCGATGTCGCCAGGGTGCGCGTGGTCGACGGACCGGCAGTCATCAAGAGCGAGAACGCACGTCTCAACGGCTGGGTGTATATCAATATCGCCGATCGTGACCTCGGCTCCTGGGTTGCCGAGGCGCAGCACGCCGTCAGCGAGCAGGTCACCTTGCCGCCGGGCTATACCCTGACCTGGTCGGGACAATACGAATACCTGCAGCGCGCCCAGGCACGGCTGGCCTGGATCATTCCGTTGACGCTGGCGATTATCCTGCTGCTGATCTACCTCAGTTTCCGCAACCTGGTCCAGGCCCTGCTGATCATGCTGGCAGTACCCCTGTCTCTGCTGGGAGGTTTCTGGCTGGTGTACTGGCTCGGCTACAACCTGTCCGTTGCGGTCGGCGTCGGGTTTATCGCGCTGGCCGGGGTGGCGGCGGAGTTCGGCGTGGTGATGATGGTCTACCTGGACGAGGCCGTGCAGCGCCACCGCCCGGCCACGTTGCGGGAACTGCGCACAGCGGTCATCGAGGGAGCCGTGCAGCGCGTGCGCCCCAAGGCCATGACGGCCGCCGTCATCATCATCGGCCTGCTGCCGATCATGCTGGGCGCGGGCACGGGCTCGGAGGTCATGCGGCGAATCGCCGCGCCGCTGGTGGGAGGGATGGTCACGGCGCCGCTGGTTTCGATGCTGCTGATCCCGGTGCTGTACCTGTGGTGGAAGGGCCGTGGCATGGACAGGGGCTGAATGAATACCGCAGTGAGCCGGATTGCGACTATTTCGATAGCCAGGGAGGTGTTACAGTCAGGTCATACAGGATGAACCTGAACATGGCCTCTGCACGGGAATCCGCTGTTCCGATCATGGCTGCCGGATTGCCTGCCTCGACACCGGATACGATTTTCGGTGTTCAGCACACCTGCCACCAAATACACAACAGGGGATCGAATAATGAAACCTGAACATGAAACACTTTCCGGCTGCACACTACCTCCGGTGAACACCATTCGAACAGAAATGACCGCTATGCCACGTTCCGGAAAGCGCATCAGCAGGAATGTCTTAGGGGCAGCGATATGTCTGGCGGCACTGGCGGCCGATCTGCGCATGGCGCTGGCCGAGCAGTTCGAGCCGCCTTCCCTCGACGGTTTTGTCCTGCACTCCGAGCGCGACGGTGACGGTGACGGTGACGGGGTCAATGAAACCCAAATTACGCAGTACGTGAACGAGAACGGCGACAGCCTGGTCAGCATGACTACCAAGGGCCGGGTCTGGGCCTGGAGTCTGGATACCCGTGACAGCGAAATGGGTCCGGATAATTACGTCATTCGCGACAGCGATTGCGATGGGGTGTTCGACGAGGTCTACGGCCTCGATGACGAGTTTCATGTACCCGAGTGCGTGAAATAGTCATCCACGAAGCGGTACATGGCTGACGCCAGGGCGCAGGGAAATATATTTACCAGGGGTCCCGCAGGGTGCAATAGCGCAGCGTATTGCACCGGGTTTTTTTTCACCGCATCCAGCATGATTGTTACAATGGAATAATCGGCCCGATGGACAGGCAACCCTGTGAGTTGCAGGGAAAGCAATGACAATCCGAATTTCGCCCCTGCTTCTGCTGATACCCGCCCTCCTGGCTGCCACGGCGATGGCGGCAGGCGGATCCTCCGGCTTCGCCTTTTCGCAGCAACCCTCGAGCGCGGTCGCCGCGCGCGCCATGGACAGTTTCATGGGCACGGACCATGTCGGCAAGGACGGCCCGATGGCGAAGGTCGGTCCGGACCTGGTGCTGACCTACCACGAATATCGCGATTATCTCGCCCGGGGCGGCTACCCGAAGCTGGGATACGCGTTCAAGCCGTCGCTGCACCTGGTCCGCGTAACGGATGACAGCGTGATCGTCGACATGGCGGCCCAGGGGGACGTCCCGGCGCTGGTGCAGGAGCTGCGCGGGCTGGGGATGCGGGATATCGCCGTGTACGGGCGCATGGTCTCCGGGCGCCTGCCCATCGCCGCGCTGGCGGCCGCGGCCGGGCTGCCGCACCTGCGCCTGGCCCGGCCCGCCTATGCGGCGACCCGGGCCGGCCTGGTGACCAGCCAGGGGGATGCGGCCATGCGGGCGGACAGCGCCCGCACCAGCTTCGGGGTGGACGGCACCGGGGTGACCGTCGGAACCCTGTCAGATAGCTACGACTGCCTGAATGGTGCGGCGGCGGATGTCGCCTCCGGTGACCTGCCGGGCAGCGTGGTGGTGTTGCAGGAGTTCACCGGGTGCAGCGGCGCCACCGACGAGGGCCGCGCCATGATGCAGATCGTGCGCGACGTGGCGCCGGGGGCGGCGCAGGCCTTTCACAGCGCCTTCAACGGCCAGGCCGACTTCGCCACAGGCATAATCGAATTGGCGAATGCCGGTGCGGATGTGATCAATGATGATGTGTACTATTTCGCCGAGCCCATGTTCCAGGACGGCCCCATCGCCCAGGCCATCGACACCGTGAAGGGCATGGGCGTGGCCTATTTTTCGGCCGCCGGAAACAGTGCCCGTGACTCCTACGAAGATACCTTTCGTGATTCCGGGCAGGCGGGCTATCGTGCGGGCAGCACCCGGCACGACTTCAATCCCGGCGGCGGCACCGACGGCCTGCAGTCGGTCACGATCCCGGGGGGCACGCAGGTCATTTTCGTGCTGCAATGGGACGACCCGTTCTACTCGGTCAGCGGCGGTGCGGGTGCGGCCACGGACATGGATATCGTTGCGTATTCAAACAATGGCCATACTGCGCAGTATGGAGCGGTGACCAATAACATCGGCGGTGACCCGGTGGAGGTTTTTGCCGTGCCGAACTACGGCGCACAGCCCAAAAACTACCAGATCGGGATCGAGCACGTTGCCGGCCCCTTGCCCTCGAAGATCAAATACATCTTTTTCGGGAACCTGACCTTGAACGAATACGCTACCGACAGCGGTACTGTCTACGGGCATCCCACCGCGGCCGGCGGGCAGGCGGTCGGGGCGGCCCGCTACTCCTGGACGCCGGCCTTCGGCCAGACACCCCCGCTGCTGGAGCCCTTTTCCTCGGCCGGTGGCGTGGAGATCCTGTTCGACACGGCGGGAAATCCCGTGAGCGATCTGCGTCAGAAGCCGGAGATCGTCGCGCCGGACGGGGGCGATACCACGTTTTTCTATCCCGGTCAGGATTACGAGTCCAACGGCTACCCCAATTTCTTCGGCACCTCCGCGGCAGCGCCGCACGCGGCCGGCGTCGCGTCGCTGCTGCTGGACCAGGACCCGGCATTGACGCCGGACGCCGTCTACGCCGCGTTGCAGTCAACGGCCATCGACATGGATAGTGCCGGGGTCGATTTCGACAGCGGCTACGGCCTGATCCAGGCGGATGCGGCCCTGGCCTCGTTGAACCCCGACGCGGACGGGGACGGCGTCCCGGACAGCAGCGACAACTGCCCCGCCGACGCCAACCCCCTGCAGGAGAACAACGACGGGGACGCCCAGGGTGATGCCTGCGACCCGGACGATGACAATGACACCCTGAGCGATGACGATGAGCTCAATGTCTATGACACCAACCCGCTTCTGGCTGATACGGACGGCGACGGCTTTGACGATCCGGTCGAGATCACTGCCGGCAGCGATCCGTCGGATCCGGGGATCATTCCCGGTTCGGCCACGGGCGACATCAACGGCGACGGGAATGTCGATGTGGTGGATGTGTTGCTGGGGTACAAAATATTAAGGGGTGAACTGACGCCCGATACCAACCAGACATTGCGCGGCGACGTGGCCCCGCTGGTGGGAGGTGTGCCTGCGCAGAACGGCCAGATCAACCTGGGCGATGTCTATCTGATCCAGGGCAAGGTGCTGGGGAGCGTCAGCTTCTAGTTCCCTGAACAATTGGCGGAAAACCCGTGGGAGCGCCGTCCCCGGCGCGCAGACTACCCGGCTACCCGTGGGACCGGGAGGGATTGCAGGAGCGCTGTCCCTGCAGCGAGCAAAATGCAGGGTGGGAGCGCCGCCCCCGGCGCGAATCGTCGCTTGCCGGGCATGTTGTTTTTGCCGTAATGTCGCAGCATTGCAATCCATGAATTTGGCCCGCTCTCCTCACTGACGCAATCCACATGTCCGGATCCGTACGCTCACGCCTGTTCCCGGTTGCGCTGCCGCTGCTGCTGGCACCGGCCGTGGCGCAGGCCGCGAGCGGGGCGTTGCCCTCGCTGGTGCAGGATATCGGCTTCTGCGTGTTGCTTGCCGGGGTGCTGGCCATTGTCTTCACCAAGCTCCGGATACCGGAGATTGCGGCCTTCCTGATCGCCGGTGTCATCGTCGGGCCGGTCGGCGCAGGACTGGTGACGGACCCGGCCAACATCGAGACGATATCCGAGCTGGGCCTGATCCTGCTGCTGTTCCTGATCGGTCTCGAAATCGATATCCGCAAGCTGCTGGCCAGCGGGCGCATCCTGATTATCACGGGCCTGCTGCAGTACCCGCTCAGCATCGCCTTCGGTATGGCCGCGGCGAAGCTGCTGGCCTGGTCGGGTGCCGGGCTGCCGGATGGCGGCGGCTACGCACCGCTGTACATCGGCTTCGTGGTCGCGGCCTCCTCGACATTGCTGGTGGTGAAACTCTACCAGGAGAGCTTCCAGCTGGATACCGAGACCGGGCGTGTCGCCCTGGGCCTGCTTATCTTCCAGGATATCTGGGCCATCGGCGTGATCGCCGTGCAGCCGAACTTCGGCGCGCCCGAACTGGTCCCGATCCTCATGTCCCTGGCGGGTATCGCCATGCTGACGGTTTTCGCCGCCATTGTCGCCAGGTACGTCATACCGATCGGGTTCCGCTGGGTTGCGAAATTGACGGAGGTCATCTTTGTCGCTTCCCTCGCCTGGTGTTTTATTGTTGTCCTGACGGGGGTTAAGCTGGACAGCATTACCCGGGCATTGTTCGGCTTCGACCTGCACCTGGCCGTGGGTGCCGAAATGGGGGCGCTGATCGCGGGAGCAACGATCGCCAGTCTGCCGTACAGCACCGAAATCCTGGGCAAGGTTGGCGTGGTGAAGGACTTCTTCGTGACCCTGTTCTTTGTCGGTCTCGGCATGAGTATTCCGGTGCCGGATGGTTACACGGTTCTGCTGCTGGCACTGCTGCTTGCCGGTGTCGCCGTACTGGCCCGGTTTTTCGTGTTCTTTCCGCTGTTGTATTTCACCGGCCTGGACCGCCGCAATGCCATGGTTGCCTCGGTCAGGCTCGCCCAGATATCCGAGTTCAGCCTGGTGATCGGGTTTCTTGGCGTGCAGCTCGGCCACATCAGCGCCGGACTCAACAGCGCCATTATTTTCGCGTTTGTCATTACCGCGGTGCTGACACCCGTGTTGTTCCGCGAGGCAGACCGCCTGCATGAAATGCTGGCGGGGTTGCTGCAGGCCATGGGCTTCAGGGCGCCGCCGGCTGCGGAGACCGGTGAAGACGAGACATACAGTCTCGCCTTGCTCGGGTTCCACCGGATCACGTCCTCCCTGCTGCATGAACTCGGCAAGCGGCACCCGGAACTGCTCGGTGAAACCCTGGTGATCGATTTTAACGTCAATATTCATTCAAGAATCGCGGCACTGGGCCCCGTGGTGAAATACGGGGATTTGTGCAGTGCGGAAACACTGATACATGCAGGTGCCGACAAGGCCAGGATCATCGCCTGCACCATCCCGGATGATGTGCTGAAGGGGACCACGAACGAACAGATTGTCAGAATGGCGCGGCAGATCAATCCCGGGGCGGTAATTATCGCCAATGCCATTGAACTCCGTGACAGCAAGCGGCTGTACGAGGCCGGGGCGGATTTTGTCTTTTTGCAGCGGGTCGAGACGGCGCGGGCTGTTGAACGGGCGATCGAGAAGGCGCTGCGCGGGGAGATCGGCAATCACCGCGCGGAGATCGAGCGGGCGCATGGCGAATGGCATGCGCGGGATGAGGTTTTGTAGGGATTCGGCTTTGTGCGGTTATTCAGGTCGCTTTTCACCGCAAAGACGCAGAGGACGCAAAGATAAACAAAATATGGATACAAGGATTCCTTTGCGATCTTTGCGTCTTTGCGGTAAATCAGAACTTATTGCGCAATTATTCGCTTCTGAACGGTGCTGCCAATGGTTCGCCGATGAACACCCCCTGGCCCGGCCATTGCACGCTTTTCCAGTAGGACTCGATGAGGGTTTCGCCATTCAGGTAGCGGTTGATGACGATATTCGGCCGGGGGAATTTCTGCACGAAGGAGCAGGGTTCCGTCACGCTGCCATAGCTGCCGGTGGCTCCGGCCTCCAGCCAGCGCAGACTGCTCATCTGGCGGCTGCCGGTCAGTTTGCCGCCCGCGGATGTCAGGTGGTCTGCGATGGCGCCGGGACGAAAGGCATTGGTTTCGATCCCGTCGACCCGGGCCAGTCCGGTGAAATAGAACATGATGTCATCCCGGTATTTCAACGTGTTGTACCGGATCAGCTCGAACCGGAAGCGGTCCGACTGCATCAGGAGAATGCCCGGATAGAAACGTGCGCGTACATTGCGGCTCCTGTCCGTGGTGCTGACCAGGTAGCCGGTGCCTTCCGGGTGCGTGCCATCCGCTGCCACGCCGCGGTCGATCAGGGCCTTGACGGCGTCGAAATTTTCACCGGCCAGCATCATGGTCGGGCGCCAGCCGAAATCATCCCTTGGTCGGCGGCTGTCGGAGTCGAAGTAGGGGCTGGCACGGGTCGCCTTGCAGCCAACCACGCAAAAGTCCGCATCAAATCCGGCCGCGAATGCCGTGGTGATGGACATGCACCCCACCCGGTAGGGTGCCGTCCATGCCAGCACGTAAAACTGCACACCCGCGGGTGTCTGCCGGTCCACGTCCGCCTTGAGTTCGGTGAAGACTTCGGGACGCATGACATTGCTTCCCGGTCGGAAGCTGATATGAATCAGGTTGCCTGCGGGAATATGGCGCCTGCCCTGGTAATAATCCGCGATGTGTCGACTCAGGGGATCCTCGTCATTGACGATGATTGCGACGGAAGCCGCTTCAGGTTGGCGCGAGGGGAGTTCGTCCACTGTGTTGCTGATGCCAGGTTGAGCATCGCAGGCAACCAACAGCAGGGCCAGGCACAGGGCGAGGAGGGTGCGAGGAATGGAGTGAATCGTGTCGAAACTCTCCGCCGTTCTTGTGTGTGTGGGAGCGGCGCCTCGCCGCGATAGGGGGAAGCAGAAATGGTCGGGCTGAATCATCGCGCCGGGGGCGGCTTTACACATCTTTTCATCGCGCCGGGGGCGGCGCTCCCACATTCACTCATCGCGCCGGGGGCGGCGCTCCCACATTCACTCATCGCGCCGGGGGCGGCGCTCCTACCGGAATCGTGATGAATCCGGTATCTAATGAATACCCGGTTTAATGGCCGCCAGCGAAATCCACCATGCGCTGGGTGGCCCGCAGGGCGCGGACACGGATATCTTCCGGTACCTGGATCTCGTTGGCGCCGGTTTTCAGAACCTCGGCCAGGTTGCGCAGGTTGTTCATCGCCATCCAGGGACAGTGGGCGCAGCTTTCGCAGGTCGCGCCTTCGCCCGCGGAAGGGGCCTCCAGAAAGACCTTGTCCGGCGCGGCCTGTTTCATCTTGTAGAAAATGCCGTTGTCCGTGGCAACGATAAACTTCCTGTTGGGGAGATTTTGCGTGGCCCTGATGAGCTGTGTCGTGGAGCCCACCACGTCGGCAAGATCGATGACTGCCTCCGGTGACTCCGGGTGTACCAGGATGGCGGCATCCGGATGATGTTTTGCCAGGTTCTGCAATGCCGCGGCCTTGAAACGTTCATGGACGATGCAGCTGGCCTGCCAGAGCAGCATATCCGCGCCGGTCGTCCGCAGCACGTAGTTGCCCAGGAAGCGGTCCGGTGCCCAGAGGATTTTTTTGCCCTGTTCCTTGAGGTGATTGACCACGTCGACGGCGATGCTCGATGTGACCACCCAGTCGGCCCGGGCCTTGACCGCCGCGCAGGTATTGGCGTAGACCACCACCGTGCGGTCGGGGTGGGCGTCGCAGAAGGGGATGAATTTCTCCGGCGGGCAGCCGAGGTCCAGCGAGCATTCGGCCTTCAGGGTCGGCATCAGCACCCGTTTTTCCGGGTTGAGTATTTTCGCGGTTTCGCCCATGAAGCGCACACCCGCGACGACCAGCGTGCTGGCCGGATGCCGGTTGCCGAAGCGGGCCATCTCGAGAGAGTCTGCCACGGTTCCGCCGGTCTCGTCGGCGATCTGCTGCAGGTCCTCGTCGGTATAGTAATGCGCGACCAGGACGGCATCCTTCTCGGCGAGCAACGCCTTGATTTCCGCCTTGAGCGCTGCACTTTCCCCGGCTGCGTACGCCGGGCGCTCGATACTGCCCGGCAACGGGTAAGAGGTGTCCAGCGGGACAGGGGGAGCCTGATTGTCTGCCGGGATTGTCATACCGTCAGTTGTCCGGAGTCGTGATGCTGTCTCTTCTAGACAGTATACAACCCATTGATACCGGAATGCCGGCGTATACAACCCGGTTTACCGGGGTATTTGGCTTGCGGGAAGGTGCGGGCAGCGCTCAGGCGACCGTTTTACGGTCATCCCGGATCTGGTTCAGGTATTCCTGCGCTTCCTGGTCGCCCTGATCGGCGGCCTGTTGAAACCATCGGGCGGCCTCATTGTGGTCGCGTTCGAGGCCAAGACCGTGGAAGTACAGGATGCCCAGATTCGTCTGGGCGTCGACGAAGCCCTGTTCAGCTGCCTTGCGGTACCATTCCGCGGCGACGGCCAGGTCCTGCTCCACACCGGCACCCTCGTCATACATGACCCCGAGGTTGAACTGGGCCTCCACATCGCCCAGTTCTGCCAGTGGCAGCCATTCGGTGAACGCGGCGCCGTAGTCACCCTTCAGGTAGGACTGGTAGCCACCGCCAAGGATGGTCCAGGTGGGCATGCGGCTCATGGGTGCGGTGGGAAGGTCGGGATGTGCGTCGGCATGGGCGTATTCTAATGAGTTTCTTTGCTCCATGTATAGCCATTGTTGAAAAGGCTTCATAAAATGGAAATATCAGCCTGAAGCGGATCGGCACCTGAATCCCGGTTACCGCTGGAAGTGAACGTGAAGACTCAGCTCATGGCTTTAACCGTATGATAACCGGATGGGGTAATGTACCGCGTATCCAAATCGGTCGCATTCTGTTACGGCCACAGGCTGCTCAATTACAGCGGCAAGTGCCGGCACCTGCACGGACACAATGCCAGGGCCGTCATTACCCTGGAGCGCGGCGGGCTGGACGATCGTGGCATGGTGGAAGATTTCACCGCTATCAAACAGGTAGTCCGCGACTGGCTGGAGCGTGAAATCGACCATACCCTGCTGCTGCACCGGGATGATCCGGTGCTTCCCGCACTGCAGCAGGCGGGGGAACGGGTCAAGGTGTTGGCCGAGAACCCCACGGCGGAAGTGATCGCCCGGATGATTTACGAGTTCGTGGCAGACAGGGGATATCCGGTAATCGAGGTAACCCTCTGGGAGACAGAGACCAGCTGCGCAACTTACCGGGGAGTGCGCAGCTAACACGATATTCCGACCCCGTCCCGCCCCCTTCAAAGGGGGCGGGGACGGACGGTTGAATGTTAATGGACTCCTTAGTAACAGGGGGCAGGGTGGGGGTGGTGTTATCAGCCGGCTTGCCTTGTTTCCCGTCAGTCTGCACCGGACAGGTAATCGGACCGGCCGGCCTGCGGCCATTCGCCTGCCACGCGGGAGAACAGCATGCTATCAGTGCCCCGTCGCGCGGTTTTCGCAACGGCAGCGTTCCTGTTGCTGACGGGGGGGTATGCATCCGTCGCCGGCGAGTTCGGGGATGGAGACGATTTTCCGCTGTTCGATGACCAGCCGCTGGCCGAGCCGCATCCTTTTCCAGACTGGTTCAAGCTCAGTTTTCTCGACATCAGGGAGGACATCGAGGAAGCCGCGGAGGCGGGCAAGTCCGGTATCGCCGTCTACTTCGGCCAGAAGTATTGCGCCTACTGCAGGCAGTTCCTCGAGAAAGATCTGGCAAGGGAGGATATCCGGGTCTACCTGCTGAAACACTTTGATGTGATCGGCATCGATATCCACGGCCACCGCATCGTGACCGACCTGTCCGGGGAGGAGCTGGATGAAACCGGCTACGCGGTACGCGAGCACACCAATTTTACGCCTTCGGTCGTCTTTTATAACACGGATGACCGGGAGGTCCTGCGACTCAGGGGTTACTATCCCCCCTACCGTTTCCGCGCGGCGCTGGAGTATGTGGCGGACGGCCATTACCGGAACGAGACGTTCAGGGATTACCTGGCAAGGGCCGACGTGCCGCTGATATTCGAGCCCGGCGAGCTCAGCGAGGAGTCTTTCTTTCTGCCGGGACCGCACATGCTTGACCGCAGCCGCCTGCCGGCCGAGCGTCCCCTGGTGGTTTTCTTTGAACAGGGCAACTGCCATGCCTGTGACGTGCTGCACACCGGGCCGCTGAATGACCCGGAAATCAGGGCGCGATTACAACAGTTCGAGAATGTCCAGTTGTCCTACTGGGCGGATACGCCGGTGGTGACGCCCTCGGGCGTGCGGACGACGGCGAGGGAGTGGGCGGAGCAGCTGGGCCTGTTCTATACGCCGACGCTGATCATCTTCGACCGGGATGGCAGCGAGATCATCCGGATCGACTCGGTGGTGCAGTTTTATCGGCTGCGCAATCTGCTGGATTATGTCCTGAGCGGCGGCTATCGGGAATATCCCACCTTTCAGCGCTGGCGCGAGTCCAGGCGCCCGCCGGTATACAAGTAGGGGGAAGCATGTATTGATTGCGTGAATCTTCGCGCCGGGGGCGGCGCTCCCACCGGATGACCGGGGATGAATGTTTGTGGGAGCGGCGCCTCGCCGCGATGGGGTGTGGGGTGGCAGTCAGGCAAATCATCGCGCCGGAGGCGGCGCTCCCACGTTCATCCATCGTGCGGGGGCGGGATTCCCCTGGGCTGTATGCGAATCCCGTCTAGCCGTCCCGCCAGCGCCTGAATATAAGCGTGGCGTTGGTTCCGCCGAAGCCGAAGCTGTTGGACATCATGACGTTGGTTGCTGCGTTGTCGATGCGCTCATGGATAATGGGAAAATCCGCACCGGCCGGATCGAGTTCCGTGATGTTCGCAGAGGCGCACAGGAAATCGCCCTGCATCATGAGCAGGGAATAAATCGCCTCATGAACGCCTGCCGCGCCGAGTGAATGGCCGGACAGTGATTTCGTCGAGTTGATCCTGGGAAGCCTGTCCCCGAACACAGCGCGGACGGCCTCGAGCTCGCGCATATCGCCCACCGGCGTGCTGGTACCATGCGCATTGATGTAGTCAACCGGTTCGTCGATGGTAGCCATGGCCTGCTGCATGCAGCGCACGGCGCCTTCACCCGAGGGTTGTACCATGTCATAGCCGTCGGAAGTGGCGCCGTAGCCGACCAGTTCGGCGTAGATTTTTGCGCCGCGCCGCCGTGCATGTTCCAGTTCCTCCAGCACCACCATGCCGCCACCGCCGGCAATCACGAAGCCGTCCCGGGTTACATCGTAGGGGCGCGAAGCCGTCTCGGGCGCATCATTGTACTTCGATGACAACGCGCCCATGGCATCGAACATCAGCGACAGGGTCCAGTGCAGTTCCTCGCCGCCGCCGGCAAAAATGATGTCCTGCTTGCCGAATTGGATCAGTTCATAACCGTTGCCGATGCAGTGGGCACTGGTGGAGCAGGCGGAACTGATGGAGTAATTCACACCGTGAATCCCGAAGGGCGTCGCCAGGCAGGCCGAGTTGGTGCTCGACATGGTGCGCGGTACCATGTAGGGACCGACGCGTCGTATCCCCTTTTCGCGCAGTGTGTCGACGGCAAGGGCGACATTCTCGGTAGAGGCGCCGCCGGACCCGGCGATCAGACCGGTGCGGACGTTGGAGACCATGTCATTGCCGAGTCCGGCGTCCTCGACCGCCTCCTTCATTGCGATATAGTTATACGCAGCGCTGTTACCCATGAAACGGCGCAGCTTGCGGTCGATCAGCACCTCGGTATCGAGGTTGACGGTACCGGCAACCTGGCTGCGAAAACCGAGCTCGCTGTATTCCGGGATATATTCAATACCGGAGCGCCCCGCATGCAGGGAAGCGCTTACCTCCTCCCTGTTGTTGCCGAGGCTGGAAACGATGCCGAGACCGGTGATTACAACGCGACGCATGACGACTTCCCTAGAAATTTTCTGTTGAAGTGAACAGGCCTACCCGCAAGCTGTTTGCAAAATAGATTTCCCGGCCATCAACTACCATTATACCGTCGGCAATCCCCATATTGAGCTTGCGCTGGATAACACGCCTCATGTCAATGCGATAGGTGACCAGTTTGTTCTTCGGCGTCACCTGGCCGGTAAACTTGGCTTCCCCGGCGCCCAGCGCGCGGCCTCGTCCGGGACTTCCCGCCCAGCCAAGATAAAAACCCACCAGCTGCCACATGGCATCCAGCCCGAGGCAGCCCGGCATGACGGGATCGCCCTCGAAATGGCAGTCAAAAAACCACAGGTCCGGTCTGACGTCAAGTTCGGCAATGATCTCGCCCTTGCCGTACTTGCCGTTGCGATCACTGATGCGGGTTATCCGGTCGAACATCAGCATGGGAGGCAGGGGAAGCTGGGCGTTGCCCGGACCGAACATTTTCGCGTGCCCGCAATCGAGGAGTTCCGCATAGGTGAAGCTGCTCTTTCTGGCGGATACAGGATCGGGTCCTGTTTGGGATGAATGCGTCATTCTGGGGGCGGCTACCTGGAAGGTTATAAACAGGCAATTCTAATCCACTTCATACGACGCTGTATAACCATTTCGGACTGGCAGACTGCAACCAATCTCGAAATTCATTTTTCTGCTGGTACGTCCTGTATACGCAGGACACGCGCCCCCGCGGGGAACGAATCGGGACCGGAAAACCGGCTTATTCCCGGCGTGGCGCCGGTCCTACCCTCACCTGCATAGTCAGGACATGAGTCTGAAATGTCCGATCCCATAATTCTGAGATAGATTCTAGTCCCTGAAATTGATGTACTGGAGAGGCAGATCCAGCCCGGCCGCACCGAGTTCGCTGATGATGTGTTGCAGATCGTCACGTTTTTTCCCGCTTACGCGTACCCTGTCACCCTGGATGCTGGCCTGAACCTTGAGCTTCATTTCCTTGATTTTCTTGATAATTATTCTGGCAGTGTCCTGGTCTATCCCCTGTCTGACGGTGATCGCCAGGCTTGTCTTTTTCCCGCTGCTGACAATATTGCCTTCCGTCAGTGCCGTCACATCGATACCGCGCTTGGCGATCTTTTTCTGCAGGATATCCAGGATCTGCCTGATCTGGAATTCACTTTCGCTGATCAGGGTTATCGTGGCATCCTTGTGCTCAATACGCGAATCGGTGCCCTTGAAATCATACCGGGTGCTGACTTCCCGGTTGGTCTGATCAACGGCATTGGCGACTTCCTGCAGATCGACTTCAGAAACGACATCAAACGAGGGCATGGGCGGCCTCCTGACAGCAGTCTGCATATTGCGCGAGGAGGTCAGCGGACATCGCGCAAGATACTGAATCCATTTGGAAGACTGTTAAAATTACTCGCGCCGGTCCAGCGCCAGTGGCACGGAACACGGCATTTCAGTGCGCCATTATAGGCCATGTCGGCCCCGCGGTCGCCGGGAGGCGACCGTGGGGCCGGGCGGGTGTAGATCTAGCCCGGATTTCTCACCGGGCGGCGTTGGCAGATCCTGTATTAGTGAAGAAATTTGAGTAATGGTGCGTCATCAAAAAACTGGGTTTATCCGGGGGATGCCTATCCCGGTGAGAAATCCGGGCTAGTCCCGGTCCCTGGACCGGCCGAACAGGGCTCGCAGCCCCCTCAGGAGACCCCGCCGGCGGGGAGTTTCATCGATATCGGAATCTTCATCCGAAATCACCTCGATGACATCGTCAGGGGCCATGGCGGGGGTATCACCGGAGGCGGGTTGTTCGCTGGCGTTCCCGGTTTCCTGAGCCAACAGTATGTCGATATCGTCATCCCTGTGGGCACTGTAGGGTGCGGTAATCACGATTGTCTCTTCCGGCAGATCCTCCTCAGGGAGGGCGAACCGGGCCCTGCCCCGGACTGCCTTTGTTTTGGCGGCCGGATTGGATACGGTGAATGTCGCCCTGCCTTCGGGGGCGGGACCGGCGAATCGGGCCGGCAGTGGCCTGGGTTCATCGGGTGCCAGGCACTCGACGGGGGCGTCAATGCCGTGCCCGCTGCGCGCATAGGGGATGACGTTGTCCTTGCCGGGATAGTCTGCCGTCTCCCGCGCCGCGGCGCTGCCCGCTGCAGACACTTCAACCGTCGCCAGTTCGAGATCGCTGTCGGCCGCCGGCGCCGGTTCGGGCTGCGACCATTGGCTGAAGCGGGCCCGGTTTGATCTGGCGATGTCCGCGCTGTCATAGATAACCCGGTTGCCGCCACTGGCGACGGCATGGGCAAGGTGGTTATCGGCTACCAGGAGCATGCTGTCGAAACGGGTATCGCGACGGATTTCCGGTGCCGCAACACCGATGCTGACACTGATATGGATCGGCTGCCCCTCATGCCGGAGTACGCGCTTGCTGATTTCGGACCGCATGCGTTCGGCCATATTCCGGCTGCCGGATTTTCCGGCCGACTGTATCAGCAAGGCAAAACGTGCCGCCCCGATGCGGGCGGCCATATCCTCCTGGCGAATGTTTTCGCGCAATACCGTGGCGACCAGTTTGACGCTGGATTGGGCGAACGGGTTGCCGTACTTTTTGTACAGTTCGCCATAGTTGTCGATTTCAATGCGGAATGTCGACAGGCTGCTTTGGTGCCGTATGGCATATGCCAGCAGCTGATATCCCCGTTCCATGAAGGCAAGATCGCTGGCCAGTCCGGTAACGGGATCGACAGTTGACTTCTCCTCCAGCTCGATCTTCTTCTGGCTGAGCATCCTGGCCGAGGCATTGGCACTGGCGTGGGCCTGGGTGCGTGCGAGCAGATGTACCGAATCGAATGGTTTGCCGATGAAATCGGTCGCACCGGCTGCCTTGGCGCGTTCCATGGTGGTTTCCGAATCATTGGCACCGGTGATGATGATCACCGGGATATCCTTGACATGCGGCAGGTGCGAGTGCCTGATGCGCTCCATCAGCCCGAAGCCGTCGAGATTCGGCATGGTCAGGTCGGATACGATCAGGGAGAAGGGCGCATCGTTGGCGAGTCTTTCCCAGGCATCCAGGCCGTCAACCGCTTCAAACGTTTCGAAATGATCGCGCAGGATCTTGCGTGCCGTGACCCGGATGACCCTGGAGTCATCGACAATCAGCAGGCGCGGCTTTTCCCCTGAATTTGCGGACATGTTGTTCCCTGTGTGCAGCTGTTTTCCACACGAAAGTATCGGCATGAACGACATGATCTTTAACCCGGCAACGCCACGCGATTAACGCTTCCCGAGCCTCGCCGGCGGTAGCGTTCCGCCTGACCGACCCGCGGGAATTGGTGCTATGATCCTATTCGTCTGATCCGGGCCCTGCAGGTTACAAGCAGCGGTCAAATATTCCGATGAATTCGCAGGAGATCGCCGGGGGATTGATGAAGTTCACTCTGCAGGAACTGGGCGCGCGGTTGCTGGCCTACGTGTGGGACGATGACCTGTCAAGGCTGCGCGGCCTGCGCCGCATAGTGGTGTTCGTGCTGCGAGTCGTGCACATGCTGCTCAGGGAGTTGCTGGGCGGGCAGCTGAACCTGCGGGCCATGAGCCTCGTCTACACCACCCTGTTGTCGATCGTCCCCCTGCTGGCCGTCAGTTTTTCGGTACTCAAGGGGTTTGGTGTACACAACCGGTTTGAACCGCTGTTGTTCAATTTTCTGCAGCCCCTGGGGCCAAAATCCGCCCAGATTACGGAACATATCATAACCTTTGTCGATAACGTCAAAGTCGGGGTGCTGGGCTCGGTCGGTTTTGCCCTGCTGATCTACACCGTCGTCGCGCTGGTGCAGAAAATCGAGGCGGCATTCAATTTCGTCTGGCAGATCGATCATCTGCGCCCGCTGTCACAGCGCTTCAGCAACTACCTCAGCGTTATCCTTATCGGTCCGGTGCTGATTTTCACGGCGGTTGGATTTACTGCAACGGTACTGAATACGAGTCTGGCCAGGCAGCTGAGCGCCATTGAACCATTCGGGACTCTGATGCTGATTGGCGGGGAACTGGTACCCTACCTGCTGGTCTGCCTGGCATTTACATTCATATATATCTTCATACCCAATACGCGCGTCACTTTCCGCGCGGCACTGGTGGGTGGGGTGATTGCCGGCATATTATGGAAAACCATCGGCTGGGGATTCGCGGCCTTTATTGCATCCTCCTCGAAATATGCGGCTATCTATTCCAGTTTTGCCATTATGATCCTGCTGCTGATCTGGCTGTATATCAGCTGGCTGGTTCTGCTGGTCGGGTCGCAGATCGCCTTTTATGTCCAGCATCCGAAGTACATGACGCTGCGCCGGGTACAGTTTGTACTCAGTAACCGCGTGCGCGAGCGGCTCGCGCTGCAGATCATGTACCTTGTTGGGTACAACCACAGCCATAACCGGGCGCCCTGGAACCTGGAGCAGCTCGTTGAGCGGCTGGAGCTGCCGGACGATCCCGTTCACCGTACCCTGCGAACGCTTGTTGATGCGGGCTATCTTATCGAGGTTGCCAGCGATGATCCGCCGGTTTACCTGCCCCTGCATGATCTGGCATCGACCCGTCTGGCCGATGTGCTGAACGCTGTTCGTGCCGGCGGGGAAAACCGTTTCCTGAATTTGCAACAGCTGCCGCCGCTGCCGCCCGTCGAACAGCTGGTAACCGAGGTCAGTGACGCCTGGCAGGATGTACTGGGAGACCGGACCCTGAAAAGCCTGGTCAACCCGGAAGCAGACGATGCCGGCGTGGCTGCGGCGCAGGAGACAGGCTCTACTCCAGCTGGCTAACCGCGGTCACCGCCTGTTTTTTCGCCGTCTCGATGCTCAGCCACCGGGGCAGATGATTTTCCAGGCTCTGGTAGACCTGTTTCCCGGTGGCGGCCGGACAGCCGTGCAGCCCCGGTTGATGACTGATGCGGTAATACCAGGCCGGGTATCCGCCGCTTGCCTGCGGGGCCGTGGCCGGTAGCGGGCCGACACGATCGGTAACGCGCCCATTCAGAAGCCATGCACCCTTGCACAACTGCCTGGCCGCCTGTTCCTTGGCATTGCCCAGGGTTATATGGGTCAGTGCCTTCGCAACCGTGGGTGTCTGCGCCTGATCGCGCGGTATCCAGGCGATGTAATGATCGAAGGCCGGATCCGCAGCCGGGATGCGGGTACCCGGCTCGCTGGCGGCGGTCGCTGTCGTGGCGGTGGTCGTTGCACAGCCCTGGAGGTAGAGGACGGCGCACGCGAGAGAAACCATTAACAGTGTCCTGATTGCCATGTTGGTAACCTCCCTGGAACTGTTATCATCAGCAGTCCCGTACAGTACTGGCATTCAGCTTAGGGTGAATGCCAGGCTGATTCTGTGAACGGGCGCAGTATTCGGGAAGCTTATAACCATTGAGAATATCTGGTTATAGGGTGTTTCTTTAATACTGAGTTGTCGCAAGGATGCGAAGGATGCCGGGAACAGCAAGGGATTTTTTCCGGAAAATCCCTTGCGCTCCCCGGGTTTTGCGGTGAACAAAAGCGTATCGTCGACGCGGCCGAGGCCCCTCCAGTCTGATTGTATGCCACCCACCGGCAACAAACAGGTGAATCGATGCATTGAGCTCCTGTGCCGTCAGGGGTGCAGCGAGGTTTACGCCTGTATCGAGGCGCTCAGATCAGGGGAGGTCTTCGACGAGGTGGCGACGCTTGACAAGCGTGAGCGGCAGTTAGTGCTGCAGGAGCTGGTTGCCATCATGGCCGCCTATGAGGGCAGTTGCAAAGGCTGATGGTTTACCGCGATACCTTTCAGGTCATGACCGGCGGACGTGGCTGTTACCCCGTCACCGATACGGTAGAGCAGCACGTCAGGCAGTCCCGCATCCAGGCCGGACTATGCCATCTCTTTTTACGTCACACCAGTGCGTCACTCATCCTGTGCGAAAATGCCGATCCGGATGTCCGCGCCGATCTGGAGCGTTTCATGAGCCGTCTGGTGCCCGACGGGGACCCCCTGTTCACGCATACCCTGGAAGGGCCGGACGACATGCCGGCGCATGTCCGCAATATCCTCACACATGCCGATCTGACCTTGCCTGTGACCGGCGGTCGCTGCGATCTGGGAACCTGGCAGGGCGTCTACCTGTGGGAGCACCGCGACAGGGGGCAGCGCCGGCAGGTGACGGTCACCGTCTACGGTGAATGACCGTGCAGTGCGATCATTATCGGCCGACTTGTGCAATTTAAGGGTCAAGGATGTTTCGATTTATATTGATTCACCGCAAAGGCGCAAAGTACGCAAAGGATTTTCTGAAAAAAAACTTGTGTCTTTCCTGGCGTCCTTAGCGGCTATGCGGTAAGAAGGTATTGTGGATCTTATTGAGACTCTTCAAGGGGTTAATGCTGCAGTTTCTTGCTTTTTTCTTCCGCGAGCCTGATATCGAGGTCGGATATCCGCGGTGATTCCCCCAGCAGTTCATCGATGTCCTTCTTGATGTTCGAGAGCTCGCTCAGTTCATCATACTCCGCGTCCGCGTCGTCCGGGATGGCCTCGATGCCGGCAGCGCCGATTCTTCCCGCATCCCGCTGTTGTCCGAGCAAGGTCGTGTCTTCCGGCTCGCCGCAGAGATGCTGTGCTCCCGCCGCGAGGTGCTCGTATACGGCGCGATAGCTCTGGGTCATCTCCTGTACCAGGTCGGAAGTGCGCATAAAGTGCTGCGTGACCTGGTCACGATAATCGGTGAAGCGTTCCTTGAGTTGCTCCAGTTCCAGCTGCAGCTGCAGCGTGCGGCCGTTACGGCCGACGATGATCCAGGCGACGATACACCCCAGTACCGTGCCCAGCAAAAATGCCAGAATGCCGATTGTCCACAGGGAGGCTGTTCCATCGAGCGATATCATTATGTGTCCTCTTGGTGCAGGCTGGTCTGGCAGGTCATTGTACTGGATTCCGGGGCTGGTCCCAATGCCGTTTTGACCGGCGTGGCCGCCGCCGGGCGGAATTTGCCCGCATCCCGGGCTGACTCAGGCGGTTTGGGCCGGGCGGGCGCCGAAGATGGCAGTGCCGATCCGCACCAGGGTGGCGCCTTCGGCGATGGCGGCTTCGAAATCGCCGCTCATGCCCATGGAGAGTTCGCTGAACCGGTCCGCGCCGAAACGCAGTGCACAGGCATTTCCCAGTTCCCGCAGGTCGGAAAAGTCCCTGCGGCGCTCTGCCGAGGGCGCTTCCCGCCTTCCGATGGTCATCAGGCCCCGCACGCGGATTCTCGTCATGTCCCCTGCCAGCAGGTCCTCGACGAACCGGTAAAGGGTCTTCACCGGGAGGCCGTGTTTGTCGGGGTCGGCCGCGACGTTGACCTGTAGCAGAACGTTCAGCACGGTCCCGGCCCGGGCGGCGCGGGTCGCAAGCGATTGTGCCAGCTTCAGATTGTCCAGGGTGTGCAACCAGCAGAAGTTGCCAGGGAGGTATTTCGCCTTGTTGGTCTGCAGGTGGCCGATGAAATGCCATTCATTGGACGGGTCATCAATCAGTGCCTGTTTGGTCCTGGCATCCTGAACGGTGTTCTCCCCGAAACAGTGCTGGCCTGCGGCCATCGCCTGGCGGACCTGCTCTGCGGTCATGGTCTTTGACACCGCGATCAGGCGGATCTCCTCCGGCCGTCTGCCGGCATCCGCGGCGGCATGCCGGATGCGCTCCCGGACTGCCTCCAGGTTATGGCGGATGTCCGCTGAATCGGCCGCTACCGACAATCTCAGGCCTCAACCCGGTTGCGCGGTCTGCCATCGAGGAAGGCACTGACATTGGTGGCGATCTCGTTGATGAGTGCCTGGCGTGCGTTGCGACCGGCCCAGGCGATATGCGGCGTGACCAGCAGGTTAGGCAGCGCCAGCTCCAGCAGGGGATTGCCATGGCGCGGCGGCTCCTCGCTCAGGACGTCCATTGCCGCCCCCGCAATCTGCCCGGTTTGCAGTGCCCGGCACAGCGCCGCCTCGTCGACAATGCCGCCACGTGCCGTGTTGATAAGGATGGCGCTGCGGCGCATCAGACCCAGGGCCTGTGTGCCGATCATCCCGCGGGTTTCCGCTGTCAGCGGGCAATGCAGGCTGAGCACGTCGGCCGCCTGCAGCAGGTCGTTCAGTGGCGTGTGTCCGGGGCCTGGCGATGTGCCGGGTCGCCGGGCAACCAGGATATTCATCCCGAATGCCCTGCCCATGCCGGCCACGGACCTGCCCAGTTCTCCATAGCCGATGATGCCCAGGGTCTGCCCGGATAGTTCGCGGATCGGGTAATCCAGCAGGCAGAAGCCGGTTGCCCGTTGCCAGTCCCCGCGCACAACGGCCTGCCGGTACTCCTCAATGCGCCGGCTGAGCATGAGCAGCAGGGTGAAGACATGTTCGACGACCGAAGTCGTGGCATAGGCGCGTACGTTACAGACCGTGATACCCAGTTCTACGGCCGCTTCCAGATCGACATTGTTGGTGCCGGTGGCCGCGATGCAGATGAGCTTGAGCCGTGCGGCCGAGCGCAGCAGGGCCCCGTCCAGAACGACCTTGTTGCTGACAACGACATCGGCATCCCGGATGGCGGATGCCACCTGCCCGGGCAGCGTGTTGTCAAGCAGTGTCCATTCGGGCAGGGATGATACCAGCGGCTGCAGATCAAGGTCTTCCCGGCCGAGGGTGTCGATGTCAAGAAAAACCCCGCGCACTTGCCCGGCTTCTGGTGGTCACTCGGTGCCCAGCATCGCCTGCTTCAGTGACGTGCTGACCGGGTTATCGCCCAGCCAGATGTGCAGCAGGGCGCGGAAGAAGTCATTGCCCTCGACGACGCCCCGCCATTCCCCGTTGATACGGACATTGGTGCCCGATTCCGGCAGATAGTCGATGCGGATCACATCACCCGCATGAACCGTGTGAAACAGGCTATTGAACTTGTCAAGACGCGGGGCCAGCGCCGCCATTTCACCCTCGGCAAGATTGTCTTCCAGACCGTCCTTCCAGCCGTCGATGATTTTCTGCTTGCTGACCTCGCTGTGCAGGAAATGCATCAGCACACTGGCCGCCCCCTTGCCGCTAAATATGGCATTGATGTCCGGTGTTGTCGCCGGCAGGTACAGCGCCCCGATATAGATGTCCATGAAGAACTTTTCCCTGATGCCGGCGCCATTCAGCTGCAGCGTGGCATCACTGCCCGGCAACTGATAGCTCTCCTGGATATCGACGCCCCCGATTTCCCGGGCACCTGCCGCGGTGGCCGTGGTGAACAGGGTTAATGCAAGCAGTGCGGTTCGCGTGTACATGGGCTCTCCTTGGGTTGATGCCGGTATTGTTACACCTTCCGGGCGGGGTGACGGATAATATTTTCGACATATACCGGGAAGTGGTTCGTTCTGATGTCCCTGAAATAACGCTCGAGCGTCAGCCGGACAACCGGAAAGGCCAGCTCCTCCCAGGGTATCTGGTGTTCCTCGAACAGCTTCACTTCCAGGCTTTCCCGGCCGGGCGCGAATTTCCGGGCCTGCAGCCGGCCGCGAAACATCATGTAGACCTGGTTGATGTGCGGGATGCTGAACACGCCGTAGAGCGACAGTTCCCCGACCTCGGCACGGGCCTCTTCCAGGGTTTCGCGCACGGCCGCCTGTTCGGTGGATTCGCCGTTTTCCATGAACCCGGCCGGCAGGGTCCAGAGCCCCTGGCGGGGTTCGATGGCGCGCTGGCACAACAGCAGACGGTTTTCCCACACGGGAATGCACCCGGCCACGATCTTGGGATTCTGGTAGTGGACGGTCTGGCAGGCCACGCACACATGCCGCGGCCGGTCATCACCGGCGGGGATTTTTTCCGTTACCCGGGCACCGCACTTGCTGCAATAGAACATCTTGTCGATTTACGGCTACCCTGTGAGCCATATGGAAATAGTTCGCAGACGATACCATATAATGGCTGTCGCGGGAGCAGGTGGGAATTCCAAGCCGTTGATTTCCGGGGAAACCGTGATGCCGTTCACGTTTCCCGCCGGCAGCTATGTTACGGTAATCAGTGTAATTGACGTTATTTACAGATACGATTTCTACGAGAAGGGTTATGCCATGAAAAAGACGACATTCAGCTTCCTAGGATCATTTCTCGCGCCGGCGCTGGCTTTTTTGCTGACCGCCTGCGGCGGTGGCGGTGGTTCCGGTTCGGAAGGTAGTGGTTCACTGTCGCTCAGCATCACCGATGCGCCGGTTTCCAGTGACGACATCGCGGAGGTGTGGGTGCGCTTCACCGAGGTGATCGTCAAGCCTTCGAACGGCGAAGCATATAGTATCCCGATTACCGATGACCAGGATAATCCCTCTTACCGTGATATCGAATTGACCTCGCTGGGATCGGGCAAGGCGACCCTGCTCCTGGGGCAGGAACCGCTGCCGGCCGGCAACTACAGCTGGCTGCGCCTGGTAATTGATCCGAAGCACACCTACGTGGTCGATTCAACGGGCGGTGAATCGCTGCTGGACTGCTCCAGTTGCACCCAGAGCAATCTGAAGCTGAACCGCACGTTCACCGTGGTGGACAACGGCGTGGTTGCCTTTACCATCGATTTCGACCTGCGCAAATCGCTAACATTGACGCAACCGCATGCGGTGCCGCCGTATCCGGATCACGCCATCAAACTGCGGCCGACCCTGCGCATTGTCGAAACCGAGCTCGCCGGCAACTTCAGCGGGGAGGTGGACGAGGCCCTGATAACGGGTGAGGGAATTGACACCAGCATACTGCTCGCCGGTGATCCGACCGGCTGCAGCGTGTATGTGTTCGAAGGCTTTGACGCCAATCCCGATGACATCTACATGCCAGACGATTTCAGTGTCGGCGGGCATAATAACCCTGTCGCGATCACCGATGTCACCAAGGAGGATATCGGCGGCTTTGTCTATGTCTACACGGCGGCCTATCTGGTGGCGGGGGAGTACACCGCCGCCCTTACCTGTGACGCCGGGAATGATGACCCGGATACAGACGAGGCCAACGTGTCGGGCGGCGACCCCGACCATGAGGTGATCTTCCTCGATCAGCAGAATGTGCTGGTGGGATCAGGTACGACGACCGAGAACGTGGATTTTCCAGTAGTACCCTGACGGCGTGGCAGGCGCTGGTCTGCAGCGACTGCCACAGGCCGGGTTGCATACTATGTATGCAACCCGGCCTGTCTTATCCGGCCGGCTTCCCGAGGGTATTCGCGGCCAGCAGCAGGCCCAGCATGGTCTTGGCATCCCGGATGGTGCCGTCATATACCTGCGCCAGGGCCTCCTCTAGCGCCAGCCAGTGCACCTCGATCAACTCGTGCCGCTCCGGCTGCATCGGGCAGGCGCTCAGCACGCGGGCCAGGTACAGGTGAATCTCCTCGTCACAGAAACCCGGTGTGACGAGGGTACTGCCGAGTGTCTGCCAGCGTTCCGCCTGCAGGCCCGCCTCCTCACCCAGCTCGCGTGCCGCCGTTGCCTGCGGCAGCTCACCCGGCTCCAGTTTTCCGGCCGGCAGCTCCCACAGCCAGCCGCCGCCGGCGTGCCGGTATTGCCTTATCAGGCATACCCTGTCCCGTTCATCCAGTGCCACGGCGGCGGCACCGCCCGGGTGCCGGACAATTTCGAGTTCCAGAGACACACCGTTGGGCAGGGTGAGCGATTCGATGCCGAGCGTGACGATGCGCCCGGTGTAGATGTTTCGGGTGGAGTGGGGCAATGGTGTCTCCCGTGCGCTACTGTAGCGCTACAGTCTCGGGGATGCCGGGATGACATGCAACGGGCCCGTTGCGTAAACTTCGAACATGCAGCCGTTCTTCGAGCGCCAGCCACTGCGGTTTTCCTGTACCCGTTGCGGGCGCTGTTGCATTGCCGGTGGCGGTTATCACGTCTACCTCTCCCGGCAGGAGGCGGAAGGCATACGCGCTCACCTGCAGCTGTCGAGCGGCTGGTTCCGGCGTCGCTATCTGCGGCGTCTTGCAACGGGTGAGCTGGTGGCGGCATCCGGGGGTGAAGGCCGCTGCGTGTTCCTGCGGCCGGACGGGCGCTGCCGTGTTTATCCCGTGCGCCCCCTGCAATGCAGGACCTATCCCTTCTGGCCGGAAGTGGCGGGCAGTGCGGCAGCCTGGAAGCGTGAGGCGCGGCGTTGCGAGGGTATCGACCGTGGGGCGGTTGTGGCGCCTGGCCGGATACGCCGGGCGCTCAGGGCCTGTCTGGCGCAGGAGGAATGACCGCTGGCCCAGCCCCGGGTTCATAGACGCCGAACAGCTGGCCGGCGCCGGCAGGTGCGCAGGTATCGAGGTACAGTTCGCGCAATTGCAGGCTCCGAGCCGGCTCCAGCAGGGGGCCATGGGTCAGGGTGTCGAAGGCTTTACCACCCAGCAGCTGGAGGGTGATCGTCAGATATAGCCGGTCGAGGATGTTCGCCCTTAACAGGGTGTGGAACACGGCGGGTCCGGCAACCGCGTAGATGCTGGTATAACCCAGTTCCGCCAGCCGCTCCAGCATGCGCTTGCCGTCCACCTGGCCGTCCGTACCGGCGCGAATCACCCGGATACCTGCTGCATCCAGCATGGCGGCCTTCTCATTGTCGATCCTGTCGCCGGTTACCACGGTGATGCGGCGCTGCCGATAGGGTTGCAGTGCATGCAGGGGAAGATCCAGGCTCGCACTCATAATGGCGATGTCGGGTTGCGCACTGAATCCCTGTGCTCGCCGCCATTCCCGGATATCGGCAAAGGCGGGTTCTCTCCCGACGGGGAGCATGTCCTGGGCTTCACCGCTATCGCTTTGCCTGATAAAGCGCCCGCTGGTGATCAGCAAGTCGGCCTGTCCCGCGAGTTCCTGATACAGGCGCCAGTCACGCCGGTTGGCGATCGTCGCCGGTACCATATGCGTATCCCGGCGCTCGCCGGCAATGGCGATTCGGCCATCAAGCGAGGTGATGAAATTGCCATAGACACAGGGGCTGCCAGGCTGCCCGCGGGTATGTAACCGGTGTCCAAGGTATAGCCCCGCAAGGGAATATTCCCCTTGGGGTGCCGGGTAAAGTCGGGTAACGGGTTGATTCACAAAATCATTATATCAGTGCCATGCCGCGGATTGGCCGGCGCCCCGGCGGTTTTAGTGAATTTTCTACAGTATGCCGGTTGATAGTGGTGTGAAATACGGGGGTAATCGGGGTATGTTTATAGTGTTAAGTCTTGCCGGGCCGGGCAAGGTGTTGATCAACGATTGACACGTCCGGGCAGATCGTGGAAACCGGCTGATTGTCAGGAAGGCACGCTTGAAAATGGACAGAGTGATTGGCAACAAACAGAAAAGCCCGGTCGCTGACAGGGACCGGGAAGCATTCAGGCTGTCAAGCCATGCAGTTGCACTGGTCGGGCAGTTGCGTTCCAACCGCCTGGATGAAGATGTTTATGGCAATATATTTGCCTGTATCGGTGAGCTTGAGAAGATCGCCGGGCCGCTGCCGCAGATCCTGGCACGGCTCGAGAGCATCAGGGCCGGGCTTTCCGGGACTGGACCGGCGAGCAAACAAAACAGCTATAATGAACTCGATGCCCTTAAGGCTGATTTGCGGTGTATCAGCGACGAACTCCGCGACAGCGTCGTATCCGACAGTGACACAATAGCAATTTCACATATCCAGGAAGCCATGCGGGAAAAAAGCAGACTCCTGTTTCTGGGCGAAGAAAACACGGCCTCGGAATATATCCGCTGGCTCGTGAATGCGGGAATGGAAGTTGACCATATCCACAACCCCGCCGAACTCAAGCAGGCACTCCATAAATCCAGCCCGGCCGCCGTGATAATCGACCTCAGTGGCGATACGGGTGAGCTGGAGAAGCTTGAACAGGTGGTATCCGTTATCGGCAGGCCGCCTTCGGTCCGGGTGATATTCATTTCGAACCGGGCTGACCAGGAAGTGAGGCTGCGTGCGGTACAGGCCGGTGGCAATGCCTTCCTGGTACGGCCGCTGACACCCCAGGCATTGTTGCAGCAACTCGATCCGGCCTTGCTGAGCGGCCGGCACGAATACCGGTTGTTGCTGATCGGTAACATGCCGCCCTCAAAGACAGATCTTGCCGAGCGGCTTGAACACGAAGGCATGATCGTCCGGCACCTGGCAAACCCTTCCCAGGCCCTGCTGTCGGTGATCAACTTTTCTCCCGATCTGCTGATTGTTGCCCCGCAGCTGCATGAATGCCGCGGCGAAGAGCTGGGACGGGTAATGCACCAGCTCGCGGATTACGAGGATTTGCCGGTTGTTTTAATTGCCGAGGCAGGTCAAAAGCCTGGCAAGGCTCAGCTCGATCCCGCCAGCGAATGGTTGTGCCCGGATTCCATGGATACCCGGGAACTGGTCAGGCACTTCAGCAACCTGATAGGAGCAGCACGCTTGCGCCGCAACCGGCAGCTTTATCTGCACACCTTTGACCCGGTTACCGGCCTGCTCAACAGGCACGGTTTTTTCAATGCGCTTGAGCGCAGTATCGCCGAGGACAACCTGGTTGCGCTTGTGCTGCTGGATCTGGGAGATATTCTGCACCAGTATGCCGAACTTCCACCGTTTGCCCTGCACGAACTCGTGGAGATGGTGGCGGGACTGCTGATACGGCTTGCGGAGCCCGCGCAACTGGCGGGGCATATCGGCGACGCTGTTTTTGCCTTTCTCGTGTCCCGAAACTCCCGGGAGGATATCAGCAAACTGGGAAGACTGTTGAGCCACTCGATTGCCACAAGGTTTTTTCATGTGGGCGAGAACTCGCTGACCCTCGGGTGCGACGTCGGTATCGCGATCAGCCGCAGCAGCCTGGATAACGGTATGCCCTTGTACCAGCTGGCGTTGAAGGCCTGCGAGGAGGCGCGCCATGCCGGTATCAACCGGGTATGCATCCGTTCCCTGGAAGTGGCTGGCGGGAACGGCAGGGGTGAGGAAGAACGCAGAATACTGGATCTGCTCAAGGATGCAGGCAGTAGCGACCGCTTCCGGCTTGTTTTTCAGCCGATCGTGTCACTGCGCGGTGATGCCGTCGAGAAATACGAGGTTTTGCTGCGCTTGCTGGATACCGATAACGCGTTTGTATTTCCATCCCGGTTCGTTCCGGTAGCCGAGCAGTATGGATTGATGCAAACCATTGACCGCTGGGTAGTCGAGCGGACGATCAGGACATTGAAGAAACGGGGGGGCGGGGCACGCTTTTTCAACAAGGTGGCTTCCAGTACCCTGCGTGATGATGATTTCCTGGTGTTCGTGGAGGAGTGCCTTGGAGAGTATGGTGTCGAAGGCGAACAGCTGGTCTTCGAGATCAGCAAGTCCAATCTCATAGCCGGAATCAGCTATGCAGCCGCGTTTGCCTCGGGAGTGGCGGAGCTCGGTTGCGGCGTCTCGGTTGAGCTTCCGGACATCAACCACGATATCGGCCACCTGCTGGAGAATTTACCGGCAGGCTATCTGAAGCTGGATGGCAGTATGGTGATGGACCTGTGCGATGATTCCGTCAAGCAGGCCCGAATCAATAACGTAATACGGCAGGCCGAACAACATGATATTCGGGTGATCGCCACCTGTATCGAGAATGCCAATTGCCTGCAAGTCCTGTGGCAAAGCGGCGTGCATTACATACAGGGTAATTTTCTCCAGGAACCGGCAACGGCACTGGATTTCGATTTTGGCAGTTAACCGATTCCGGAAAGCCTGCAGAAAACGGGGCCTGCGGCCCCGTTTGTTCTTGAGTAGCCGGAAGCTGATTCAGCCCTCGGCCGCTGCCTGTTCCAGTCCGCCCTTCTTTCCCTGGTAGTCCTCGATGGCGGCCTTGATGGCATCCTCTGCCAGCACCGAACAGTGGATCTTGACCGGCGGCAGGGCGAGTTCCTCGGCGATATCCGTATTCTTGATCTCGCGGGCTTCATCCAGCGATTTACCCTTGACCCATTCCGTCAGCAGGGAACTGGAGGCGATTGCAGACCCGCAGCCATAGGTCTTGAACCTGGCATCTTCAATTATGCCGGTGTCGCTGACCTTGATCTGCAGTTTCATGACATCACCACATGCAGGGGCACCAACCATGCCGGTACCGACCGTCATGTCACCCTTCTCGAATGAACCGACATTCCGGGGGTTTTCGTAATGATCCAGAACTTTCTTGCTATAGGCCATGTTTACTACTCCATATTCGCCTGAAAAATGTCAGGCAGCTGTTCTCTGGTAACCTGAACCGGTTTGTTTTTCACGCTGTTCTTTCTCGCCTGACTCGACGGCCTCCGCCAGCGTGATGCTGTTGAGGTAGTCGTAAATCCGGTTGCTCAGATTCATCCACATCCGCATACCTTCCGGTATCTCGCTCTGTGCAAGCGGCTGATCATCGCGCCGGCTGACCTCGTCTACCGTGGACAATATGTTCGCGATGGTAATCTCATGTGCGGGGCGTGCCAGGCAATAGCCACCGCCCGGACCGCGCATGCCGTTTACCAGGCCGTGCTGACGCAGACGGGCGAACAGTTGTTCAAGATAGGAGATGGATATCGATTGCTGGGCGGAGATATCCGCCAAGGTGACCGGACCCTTCTCGTGTTGAAGTGCCAGCTCCATCATCGCTGTGACGGCATGCCGGCCTTTGGTTGATAATTTCATGTCAAACCTCTATGAATACGGTGTGGTTATACTCTTCGTGGGATACCGGACCGTATTCGCTTTCAGTATCCCATCGCGTGCATCTTCTTGCGATATCCGCTGATCCATATGGGTAATAATAGTAATTGTTGAGTTTTTTAGTCAAGAATTTCAGTGTGTTCGCATGTACTGAAATTACTGCTAAATTCTTAATAAACAATAAGATATTAAACATTCTATCCTTAAGGGGATATTCTGGCAAGACAAATGCGGCCCGCAAGGTCCGGAGGACAGGATTTTCATAAATTTGATTGGATTACATTGGCTTGCGCGCCAGGGCGCGCTCCTTGCTAGAATAGTGGCCAGGCCATCCTGCGCAACAGGGTAGGCCCGTGGGGCATAATCAGGCTAACAGGCAGGCAGGAATCAGGATGCAGGAGCAGTCGATGATATCGGAATATCAGGGCAATGATCGCCGCAGCAGTTCAAGAGAGAAACTGGACGTGCTTGTTTCCGCACGTACCTCAACACTGACTTTGCTGACAAAGCTTGCTTCAAGACGACCGTTTAATCCGGAGCCGTCCGTCGAGAAGGCGTTGCGCGAGTTTTGCGAGGCCTTGATTGACTACACGGCCAGCGCCCACTTTCATCTTTACCGCTATCTCGCGGACAGGCGCGAGCGAAGGCAGTCCGTCCTTGAAATTGCCGACAAACTGTATCCGAAAATAGTGGAAACCACCGACCAGATACTGCGCTTCAATGACAAGTATGAGTCGATGTCTCTTGAGAACAGCGTGGAATTTCTCGCTGAGGACCTGTCACACCTGGGAGAGTGCCTGGCCGATCGCATCCAGCTGGAAGACCAGGTGATCCTGGCCATGGGCGGATCCGTTCACTAGGAGCCTGTCGGGCTTAGGTGATCGTAGCGAGCATGATGGGAGAGCATGAACAAATGGTCACGATATCGAGGCGCATAGTGGACCTACGCAACGAGAAATCGGGGACATTTGGGCCGCTCTCCCATCAGCGCAGTAGATTAATCCTGAGCCCGACAGGCTCCTAGTAGCCTGTACATAAAACAAACCATCGGTTGCACGTCCTGCCGGATTCCCTTATACATCAATCCCGCATGGCGTCCTGCAACCGCATGGTTCAATGCTGACCGTCCCCTGCATCAATCGCCTGGCATGACTATCAATACCTGAATCCATACCGCCCTTGCCGGGCCATGAAATGATGGGCCGGTTCCGTTCTCCGGTGCGCGATCAGCCAGCCTCCATCAGTATCACGGCATACAAACCGCCGGTTGCATGTTCACACTGCGGCAGCATTTCTGTTCGCGACACAGCGTTTCCAGACAACGATGTATCCGGCCTTCAGCTTATGTGTCACACAGCCGATGAATGGTTATCAGGCCCGCCTGGACCCGGTTGAATTTTAATGTATAATCGCATGCTAATTTAACTGGCGATAATAATATCTATTCATAACAGCGGGTTATCACTTTCCATAAGAGGGTGGTACGTGTGATGAAAGATAGTTGTCGTCAGCGGCAATCGGGCCGCATGAGCCGCCGCGATGTGCTCCGGATCGGGACAGGTGTCGTCGCCGGCCTGATACTGCCGCCGGTCCTTGCGGCGGTGCCTGTTCCAGCCGAGCGTTCCCTCAGCTTCTATAACACCCATACCGGCGAAAGCACCACGGCGGTTTACTGGGCCGGCGACAGCTATATCGCTTCCGCTTTACAGGAGATCAATGTCATCCTGCGCGATCACCGCTCGGGCGATATCCATTCCATGGACAAGGACCTGCTCAACCTGTTGTTCGTACTTCGCATGCAGGTAGACAGCAGCTGCGCCTACCAGGTCATTTCCGGTTATCGGTCGCCGTCCACCAATGCGGGACTGCGTAAAAAAAGTTCGGGCGTGGCAAAACACAGCTTCCACATGCAGGGCAAGGCGATTGACATCCGCCTGCCGGGCTGTGATTTGCAGCACCTGCACCGGGCCGCGCTGGATTTGAAGGCGGGAGGCGTCGGCTACTACGCCGCCTCCGACTTCATTCATGTCGATGTCGGCCCGCTCCGCCGCTGGTAACGTCCTTTTTCTCATAAAGTTCCGCAAGTCCGGTATTTACCGCAAAGACGCCAAGAGCGCAAAGAATTCCCTGGGTAAAACGCTTATTTTCTTCGCGTCCTTTGCGTCTTTGCGGTGAAATTTTCTTTCTTTAAGACGGTAGGCCGTCATCAGCCGGGACCGCATCTGTCATATACTCTTCCGGCAATCCACAGGAGCGGTCCCGATGTCTGGAAAAGATTCCGAGCCGGCAACCATCGACAGGTTGCTGGAGATCATGGCGCAGCTGCGTGATCCGGTATCAGGCTGTCCCTGGGACCTGGAGCAGGACTTCCACTCGATTGCTCCCTATACCCTCGAGGAAAGCTATGAAGTGGTTGATGCCATCGAACGCAATGACAGGGACGGTCTCAGGGACGAGCTGGGCGATCTGCTGTTCCAGGTTGTCTATCATGCGCAAATGGCCGATGAGGCCGGCTGGTTCGACTTCAGCGATGTCGTATCATCCATTTGTGACAAAATGGTACGTCGGCACCCGCACGTGTTCGGCGACGAGGTCGTGGCGGATGCCGGGGCACAGACCAGGGCCTGGCAGCAACACAAGGCGCGAGAACGCGGGCCTGCCGCCAGCGCGCTGGATGGCGTTCCGATGGCCCTGCCGGCACTGACACGCGCTGACAAGTTGCAGAAGAAAGCATCACATGTCGGTTTTGACTGGCCCGGGTTTCATGGTGTTGCTGAAAAGGTGGAGGAGGAGCTGGAGGAACTGCGCGAGGAGATCGAACGCGCTGCAGGTGCCGATGCCTTGCTGGATGAGGCGGGGGACCTGCTGTTTGCCGCCGTCAATCTGGTCAGGCATGCCGGGATCGATCCGGAAAGCGCCTTGCGCAAAGCCAATGCGAAATTCACCCGCCGTTTTCACCAGATTGAGCGGCAGTGCCGGGAGTCGGGCCGGAGTGTTGCCGCCACGGACCTCGATACACTGGATTATTACTGGGATCAGGCCAAGCGGGATGAATCCCGGGAATAGCCTGCCCGTGCCGGCCACGCCGGTTCCACCCAGGTGTGGAAAATTCACCCGCAGGCATGGACACGTTCTTGTGAACCATCCGGTAATCAGGTAAAAGTGACACCACAACTCCTGACAGGGATGCGACGATGACCATGAAGAACCCTGAAAATGCTATCGAGGTCGAGGGCCTGGTTGCACATTACGGCGACCGGGAGATCCTGAAGGGGGTTGATCTCGACATCAGGACCGGGGAGGTGATGGTCATTATGGGAAGCAGTGGTTCCGGCAAGACCACTTTCATGCGCAACATGCTGGGCCTGAACAAACCCACATCGGGAACTATCCGTATCCTGGGCAAGGATATCACCAGTATCAGTACCCGCGAACTGTATGCGCTGCGCCGCAAAATGGGTGTCGCCTTCCAGGGGGGCGCGCTGCTCGGTTCCATGAGTGTGGCCGAAAATATCGAGTTGCCGCTGCGGGAGCATACCAATCTGGATGAAAATACCATCCGCATCATGACCCGCATGAAGCTGGAAGTGGTCAATCTCGCGGGTTTTGAGGACCTGATGCCTTCGGAACTGTCGGGCGGCATGCTGAAACGGGCTGCGCTGGCACGTTCTATCATCATGGACCCGTCACTGCTTTTTTTTGACGAGCCGTCAGCGGGTCTGGACCCGGTGGTATCCGCCGAACTGGATGAACTGATTCTGCGTCTCAAGCAGGCAATGCCGGTGACTATCGTCGTGGTAACGCATGAACTGGAGAGCGCCTTCAAGATTGCCGACCGGATCACCGTGATGGGGCATGGAGAGATATTGCTGACCGGTACGGTTGAGGAAGTTCAGAACAGCGCGATCGAGGAAATCCAGGACCTCTTGCACCGCCGTCCCAGGCCCGAGGTCGTCAATGCGGACGACTACCTGGCGCGCCTGACCGCCAACCGTGAAAAGCGGCGGCATTTGTAGGGCGGCACCGGTCCGGCCTTAACTCGCAGGCTCAGCGTTGGCCGGACAGGTTTCGGGTCAGGCCGGCTGCTCGGCCGGCTGGCTTTCGAGTTCCTTGATCTTGTCCTGCATCCTGGCCAGCAGGCCCGCGAAACCTTCCTTCTTGACGATCTCCTGATAGGAGCTGCGGTAGTTGCTGATCAGGCTGACACCTTCGATGATGACGTCATACACCAGCCATTGGTCGTCTTTGCGGTACAACCTGTAGTCTACCGGGATATCGGCGCTGCTGGAGGTAATCAGGGTTTTCACGAAAGCCTTCATGCCTTTCACCGTTTCTCCGGGGTATTGCACTTTCTCGTCGGTGTAGGCCTCGATCTTGCCGATATAGCTGCTTTCGATCAGCCGGGAAAACAGATCGACGAACTGCTCTTTTTCCTCATCGGAGGCCTTCTTCCAGTTGGTTGCCAGCGTGCGCTGCGACATTGCGCGGAAGTCGAAGCGCTTGCTGATGATTGCCCGGATTTTCTGGCGGCGCGTTTCCTTGTCCAGCGCATCATCCTTCAGTGCATCGATAATGGCTTCCACCGAGGACTCTACGGCGGCTTGCGGTGATACTTCCGCATGTCCCGGTAATGCAAGAGTAGTGGTAAAGCCAACGGCCAGTATCAGTAACAGTCTTTGTAACATGTCAAATACCTCGTAATCACTATTCTTCGATCAGACTGCGGCGATGTTGCATGTAGGCATCACGCACGAACAGGTAGGGGTCCAGGGCATCCCGCTTGATACCCTCGTAGGTGTCCTTGTCCAGCGCAATGATGTCAAGGTATTCGATCGATTTGGCGATCCAGTAGTCTCTACCCTCGAACACCCGGGGAACCAGGCTGGTGTAGTAATCGCCGAACAGACCGATACCATCCCGGAAATCGGAAGGGCCCAGGAATGGCAATACCAAATAGGGCCCCGGCCCGATGCCGTAATAACCCATGGTCTGGCCGGTATCTTCCCGTTTCTTCCTGATCCCGAAATTGTACTTGGCGGTGTCGAACAGACCGCCGATGCCAAGCGTGCTGTTCACGACAAAGCGGGTGAGTTCGTTGCCGGCATCGCCGAACTTGCCCTGCAAGCCCGCATTGACGATACGGGTGGTGGACCCCAGGTTTGACATGAAGTTGCGCATGCCGAGCAGCAGCGGTTCAGGGATGACCACGCGCATGCCCCTGGCGATCGGTTTCATCAGGTAGAAGTACAGCTTGTCGTTGAACCAGAACATGCCGCGGTTGAAACCCTCGAGGGGGTCATAGACATCAATGGTTTCCTCGTCTTCATCATAAAGGAAGGACATGTCCTCGTCATCGTCGTCAGTGGCGCTCGTCCCGCTGCTGCCGGACTCGGCCAGCATCACGGGTCCGCCGCCGTCATGGGAAGTGGCAAGGTTGGTGTCGCCTGCATAGGCAAGCAGTACGGCGTCAGCGCCGAATCCGGCGACCGGAAACAGCAAAGCGAGGATTAACGTGATCGGTTTTTCCATGTTGATTGCCTTTGGCTGTTCTAGCTGTCACCTTCGAAGATATACTTGCTGACCAGTTCCTCGATACTGATGGAGGATTCGGTCTCCTCTATCTCGTCTCCGTCTCCGATCAGCATATCAGACCCGCCGGGAGTGAGCTTGATGAATTTGTCGCCAATAATGCCGGCGGTCCGGATAGACGCAATGGCGTCATCCTGCAGCTCGACCTGCTTGTCGATATCCATCTGGACGACGGCTTCATACGCGCCGGGGTCCAGATCGATGTTCGCAACCTTGCCCACTATGACCCCGGCAAGCTCGATGGTGGCCCCTTCCTTGAGCCCGCTGATGGACAGAAACCGCGCCGTCACACGGTAGGTCTCGTGCTTGAAGATCTCGAGATCCCCCATTTTTACGGCGATGTAGGCGAAACTGGCAAACCCGGCCAGCAGGAAAATTCCGACAACCATCTCCAGGTTCATTTTTTTCATAACGGTACCCGAATTCTCCGGTCAAGGTGCGAGTAATGTTTGTTCATGAGAGGATGAATGATCCGATCAGGTAGTCCCAGATCAGGATCGATACCGAGGCGAACACCACGGCATCGGTGGTAACGCGGCTGACCCCTTCCGCGCCGAATACGCCGGTGCGGCTGAGATGCAGGAAATAACCCTTGAATGTAGCGATCCAGACCACCAGCAGCCCGAAGATGACGGATTTGATGAAGCACAGGCGAATGTCCTCCCATTCCACGCTTTTGTACATGCCCTGAAAATAGGCGCCTTCGGATACGTCCAGCAGGACGACGCCGGCAAGGTAGCCGCCGAATATGCCGATGGCGCAAAAAATGAATGTCAGTGCCGGCATGGAAATCAGCGCCGCAAGGAACTTGGGTGCAACCAGATACTTGACCGGGTCGATGGCCATACACTCCAGCGCGTCGATCTGCTCGGAATGGCGCATGATCCCGATTTCCGCGCAGATGGCGGACCCTGCGCGCCCGATTACCATCAAGGCCGTCAACACCGGTCCCAGTTCCTGGATCAGGCTGAGAGCCACGGCCGAACCCAGCAGTTCCTCGGAACCGAACTGTTTCAGATTGTGGTATCCCTGCAGGCCCAGCACCATGCCGGTAAAAAGTCCCACGATCAGGATGACGGTGACTGAACGGGCACCGAAGAAATAAATCTGCCGGATAACGGCATACAGCGAGAAAGGCGGTTTGAACAGGCTGGCGATTGCCGCACCGAAAAACATCCCCATTCTGCCGGATGCCTCCAGCAGGTAAAGGAATTCCCCCCCGAGCTTTGTGACCAGACTGAGCATTTGATGGCGAGACCCTGTTAGCTGCTATGCATTGTCTTTGTTGACGGTCGAAGCGTTGTGCTGCCTGCCTGCATCAGCCGTGTGAATGACCGATCACGCATTCAGCCCGTCCTCAACAGAATCATACATGGTAAATACCTTGTCGAGCCGGGCCAGTTCCAGCACTCGCCGTGTCGGCTCGCTCACGGCCGCCAGTGCGAACCGGCTGCCAACCTTCTTCGATGCCTGCAGGGCCTCGACCAGCGAAGCGACACCGGAACTGTCGATATAGGTGACTTCGGAGAGGTCCACGAGTACCCTGCCGTTCTTGCCGAAACATTTCAGCAATATCTCCCTGGCCTCGGGCGAACTTTCCAGATCCACTTCACCTGTGAAGGAGATCACACATGCGCCCTGTTTTTCCTGGATATCGTGTCTCATTTCAACGTTCTCTCATAATGTTTTTTGTCATGTGTAACAGGTTCCCGCGGCCCGTCGGTGTCGGAAGGTATTCGACTCTGTCCATAATGTCGTGGATGAGACAGATTCCCAACCCGCCAGGCCCCAGTTTCTCCGGCCATTTCGGTTGCAGTTTTTCCTGATCCGCCGCGGGCGCCGAGTCCTGCAGAAAAAATTCAAGTATGCCGTTTTTGCAGTGTATTTCCAACGTGGCGTCACCGTCATCCGTGTCCCTGTAGGCATGCCGGACGATATTCTGGCAGGCCTCGCCCACGGCAATAATCAGGTCCTGGGTGGTATCCGGAGAGCAACGGCAGTTATCGCATGCCTGACGGACGACTTCCCGGGTCGTGTGCAGCGCCTCCGCCCGGGCTGGAAAGGTGTGCCTGGCCACCATAGTACCATTTCTGTCAATTTCCCTGCTACGCAGGTAGGCGGATTTGCTTTCCACGGCGAGCAGAGTGATGTCATCGTGGCGCTGCCGCCTGGTGGTGTCCCTGAGCCTCGCGACGACGGCATTCAATCGCACCACTGCCGGCGTATCGGCCTGCTTCCTGATGATGTCCTGAAAGCCTTCGACACCCAGGCGGCTGCCGTCTTCCAGATCGCCTTCCGTTACGCCGTCAGTGAAGATATACAGGGTACCGTTTCCAAGGCTGAAGGCTTCATCCCTGATGCCCGTTTCTCCGGCCTCGAGCGGCAGAATTCCCAGTGGCGGTGAACTGGCCGGGATGGCGGTGAAGACGCCGTCCTGTGTATGCAGCAGCGCCGGTTCGTGGCCTGCATTGGCCAGATGGATTTCATCTTTTACAGGATCCAGCAATCCACAGATCATGGTAACGAACATTCCGTGGATTGCGGTTTCACACAGTTCCCGGTTAATGGTGGCAAGCAGTTCATGGGGTTCATGTATGGTCTTGCCCAGGCAGCGAAACAGGCTGGCGGTCTTGGACATCAGCAATGCCGCGTCCATGCCCTTGCCTGAGACATCGCCCAGACTGAAGTAAACGCAACCGTTGTCCAGCGGGTAGTAATCATAGAAATCCCCGGACATTTCATAGGCGGGCAGGTTGACGCCACAGACGGGGAAAGGAGCCGGACGCGGCTCGGGCAGCAGGCTGCGCTGCATTTCAGCCGCCAGTTCCAGTTCACGGCTGACGCGTTCCTGGGCGACCAGGTCTTCCGCCATGCGCGCATTGTGAATGGCCAGTGCAGCCGCGGATGCCAGTGTTTGCAGCATCAGCAGGTCCGTGTCAAGAAACAGTCCGTCGGCATCACGCTTGTTGACCAGTTCGATGGCGCCGATCTTTTCATCGTGCACCGTCATGGGCGTACACAGGATCGAGCGGGTCTGAAAGCCGGTGGAATCGTCGACAGAGTGGCTGAAGTTCGGGTCCTGCTGAACATCGCGGACAATGCGGCTGTGATTTTCGGCAACGCATTGCCCCACGACGCCTTCGCCGGCATTCAGCGTGATGCCGCGTATGTCGACCGGGCCTGCACTGGCCTTGCAGGTGATTCGGGAAGTCCCCTTGTCGTACAGAAACAGTGCGCCGCCCTCGGCCTTTACATACTGGACTATCAGGTCCAGTGCCTTCTGGATGGTCTCCTCGATATTGAGCGTGACCGCCAGGTGGCCGCTCATTTTTGACAGTAGTTCAAGGTGCCCGGACAGGGGCGGATATTTTCTGCGGTCCACGCGTCTCGGGTCTCTTCGGTCTCCACCGGGGGGAAGTTTGTTCATGATCCGTCAGGAGAATTTTCGGAATCCTGGCTTGTCTGGTATCGATTCAGGTTATTCACAGTTTGTTTGTGCCTGAACATTTCCCGGGTAAATGGTCGGGCAGAGAGGATTTGAACCTCCGACCCCTTCGTCCCGAACGAAGTGCGCTACCAGACTGCGCTACTGCCCGTATCAATAAGAACGACTGACCGAGAATTCCGCCAGGTTGTACAGGGCCTGCCTGTACTCCGACGGCGGCAGCGACTCCAGCGCCGCGATCGCAAGATCGGCCTCCCGCTGTGCGGCCCTGGCAGTGTACGGGATGGCACCGGTCGATTCAATAACGGCGCAGACAGACTGCATGTTGTCGTGACCGCCGTTCTCGATGGCCTTGCGGATCAGTCTGGTCTGCTCCGGTGTCCCCATGTGCATTGCATGGATCAGTGGCAATGTCGGATTGCCTTCCGCCAGGTCGTCACCCACGTTCTTGCCGGTGTCCTCCGGTGAGGCGCTGTAGTCGAGGACGTCATCGACGAGCTGGAAGGCCGTGCCCAGGTGCAGGCCATAGTCGGCCAGGGCCGATTCGATTGCTTCGGGTTGCTCACCCAGTATGGCGCCGATCCGTGCCGCCGCTTCGAACAGGCGCGCCGTCTTGCGCTTGATGACATCCAGATAACGGGCCTCTGTCGTATCGGCATCATGGCAATTCAGCAACTGCAGGACTTCGCCCTGCGCGATGGCATTGGTCGTGTGTGCCATGATGTTCATGACGCGCATGTCGTTGGCGTCCACCATCATCTCAAAGGCCCGTGAGTAGAGGAAGTCACCCACCAGGACACTGGCCTCGTTGCCCCAGATCGCGTTTGCCGTCATGTTGCCGCGACGCAGCTGCGAAGCGTCGACCACGTCGTCATGCAGCAGGGTGGCGGTGTGGATGAATTCGATAACGGCGGCCAGGTTGATGTGCTGCTCTCCCTGATAACGGCAGGCATTGGCCGCCAGCAGTACCAGCATGGGGCGCAGGCGCTTGCCGCCACTGTTGATAATATAGTGTGACAACTGGTTGATCAGCGCCACGTCGCTGTCCAGGCGGACGCGAATCAGGTGGTCTACCGACTTGAGGTCCTCGGCCACGACCGCTCTTAATGCGGCGATATCGTTTATAACTTCTTTATTTTTAACAAGTTTAAGCATGAGGTACCGTACCGGACAATCGCCGGGGATGCCCTGGAAAAAGCCGTTGACAACCGTACTAGTCTACCGGTCTTGGCAGTCTTTCACCAGATGGGATTCAGACGGGCCGGTAATTGACCTCCCTGGCGGTAATCATTAGAATGAGCGGCCTTTTTCCGGAATGCGGTTGATGCGCTTGGAGTTTCAGACATGTACGCGGTAATCAAGACAGGCGGTAAGCAGTATCGTGTCTCGGAAGGGGATACGCTGCGGGTTGAGAAGCTGGACGCCGGTGCCGGCGACGCCGTCGAATTTGCTGAGGTCCTGATGGTCGGTGAAGGCGATGATGTCAGGATCGGTACACCGATTGTGGATGGCAGCAAGGTCACCGCCATGGTGAAGCAGCATGGCCGTGGCAAAAAGGTCGAAATAATCAAATTTCGCCGGCGCAAGCATCACCTGAAGCGGATGGGTCACCGTCAGCAGTATACCGAGGTGGAAATCACCGGCATTTCCGGGTAACCGCCAGCGCAGGGGATTATCAGATGGCACACAAGAAGGCAGGCGGCAGTACCCGTAACGGCCGCGATTCGGAATCAAAAAGACTGGGCGTCAAGCGTTTTGGCGGCGAAGCCGTACTGGCAGGCAACATCCTGGTGAGGCAACGCGGGACGCATTTTCACCCGGGCGCGAATGTCGGTTGCGGCCGGGACCACACCCTGTTCGCCACCAGTGGCGGCACGGTCCGTTTCGTACGGCGCGGTCCCAGGAAGCGTGCGTTTGTCGAAGTCGTGGCCGACTAGGTCGCTGGCAAAGCAGGAATAACGGACCCCGCCACTGTGCGGGGTTTTTTATCGGCAGAGGATGGGTAAACGGACAGAAGCCGTGACGAATCTACGCTTGCAAGGAAACCCAGAATTATTTCAGGATATTACATCTCACCGCAAAGGCGCAAAGGCGCAAAGGCGCAAAGGCGCAAAGTTATTCCTGATAGACCATAAACCTGATTCCTGTCATTGCGTTCCTGACATCTTTGCGGTCAATCGCTATTACTCGAGTGATTCCATAACTTTTTAGCTTGTGATTGCACGCTCGTGAAATTCGTTGATGAAGCCACGATCGAAGTGCGCGCCGGTGACGGCGGGGACGGTTGCGTCAGTTTCCGCCGTGAAAAATTTATTCCCCTTGGCGGTCCGGACGGTGGTGATGGCGGCGACGGGGGCAGTGTCATTCTGGAAGCCGACAGCCATGTGAATACCCTGGTGGATTTCCGGCACGCGCGGAAATTCATCGCCGGTCGGGGCGGGAACGGTATGGGCCGGAACCGCACGGGCAAATCCGGGGAAGATCTGGTCATCAGGGTGCCGGTCGGTACCATTGTGCAGGAAGAGGATACCGGCGAGGTGATGGGTGACCTGGTGCGTACCGGTCAGCGACTGACTGTTGCCAGGGGCGGGTTCCACGGACTGGGCAATACCCGTTTCAAGAGTTCCACCAATCGTGCGCCGCGCCAGTCCAGGCCAGGCACCCCCGGTGAGCGGCGCCAACTGCGGCTGGAACTCAAGTTGCTGGCGGATGTGGGCCTGCTCGGCCTGCCCAATGCAGGGAAATCCACCCTGATACGCGCGGTTTCCGCGGCACGCCCCAGGGTGGCGGACTACCCGTTTACCACCTTGTATCCGAATCTCGGTGTGGTCAGTGTGTCGGCGCATCGCAGTTTTGTCATGGCCGATATCCCGGGACTGATCGAAGGGGCCGCCGAAGGTGCGGGACTGGGGATGCAGTTTCTCAGGCACCTGTCCCGAACCAGCCTGCTGTTGCACCTTGTGGATATGGGTCCGGGCGGTAATCCCGAAGGGGATGTTGCCGTGATTGCCGCTGAACTGGCGCGCTTCAGCAAGGAACTCGCCGGTCGGGAGCGCTGGCTGGTGCTGAACAAGATCGATCTCCTGCCCGCGGCCGGGCGCGAGCTGCGCTGTCGCGAGGTGATCGAGGCCCTGCACTGGCGGGGACCGGTATTCAGGATATCTGCCCTGTCACGGCAAGGCACGGACGTGCTGGTCAGGGCAATCATGACATTTATCGAGGCGCGGGAAGCTCCTGGTGAAGGCCGCAGGAATCACCGCAAAGACGCAGAGGACGCAGGGCAAAACCAGGATGATTCCATGGGGTAAATCCTTTGCGTTCCTTGCGCCTTTGCGGTGAAATGGTTTTTTTCATCGGGATATGATCGGCCGGTCATATGACAGACAAGATATATGCAGGATGTGCTGAGCGAAGCGCATCTTTGCGATTGATGCGGTTCTTTACATTCACCGCATCCCGCAGCTATGCCCGTGATGACTGATTTCCTTTGCGTTCCTTGCGCCTTTGCGGTGAAATAAATTTTTCCTGTCAGGACATCGTCACACCGTAGCATGGCAGATAAAACGAAAACGAGCGACTGCAGGCGCTGGGTCATCAAGATCGGCAGTTCCCTGTTGACGAATGATGGTCAGGGACTGGCACTCGCTGCCATCGAGGAGTGGGTTGAACAGATGGCAGACCTGCGCAAGCAGGGACGTGACGTGCTGCTGGTATCTTCGGGCGCGGTTGCCGAAGGTATGACCCGGCTGGGCTGGTTGCAGCGACCACACGCCCTGCACAACCTGCAGGCGGCTGCGGCCGTCGGGCAGATGGGTCTGGTGCAGACCTACGAATCCCGCTTCCAGCAATATGGTCTGCACACGGCACAGGTGCTGCTGACGCACGATGACCTGGCCGACCGGCAGCGCTACCTGAATGCACGCAGCACCCTGCGAACCCTGTTGCGCCTGGGCGTGATCCCGGTGGTCAACGAGAACGACACCGTCACCACGGACGAAATCCGCTTCGGCGACAATGACACCCTGGCCGCGCTGGTCGCCAATCTGGTGGAGGCCGATCTGCTGATTTTTCTGACCGACCAGGCAGGGATGCTGGACGCCGATCCGCGCAGCAACCCGGGGGCTGTACTGGTGCAGGAGGCCCGGGCCGGCGATGTGTCGCTGGAGTCCATGGCCGCCGGGAGTGGCGGGGCGCTGGGGCGTGGCGGCATGCTGACCAAGGTCAGGGCTGCTGCGCGCGCGGCCCGCTCCGGCACCATGACCGTCATCACCGCCGGCAGGGAGAAGAACGTATTGCGGCGTCTTGCGGCCAATGAGGCGCTGGGTACCCGGCTTTACCCGGCGGTTGCGCCGGTTGCCGCCCGCAAGCGCTGGCTGGCCGGCCGTCTGCAGGTGCGCGGCCGGCTGCTGCTGGATGCCGGGGCGATGCGGATGCTGCAACAGGCAGGCAGCAGTCTGCTACCGGTCGGGGTTACCGGGGTCGAGGGGGAATTCGGTCGCGGCGACCTGGTGGTGTGTCAGGGACCGGTGGGGGAGGAAGTCGCGCGCGGCCTGGTCAATTACAGCGCGGGGGAGTCACGCCGTATTATCGGTCATCCAAGCAGCCGGATCGAGGAACTGCTGGGTTATGTCGACGAGCCCGAACTGATCCACCGGGACAATCTGGTATTGACGGCATCCTGATGTCGCGACATAAAAAAGCCGGTCACTGACCGGCTGTTTATGCATTTCCGGGAATTCTTGAAACTCACCGCAGAGACGCACGACTACAGGGATGTAGGAGGTTGAGTAACGCCGGGAGCAGTTACCGAGAGGACGCAAAGGATAAATAAGGCGTTTTATCAAAAAGTGCCTTTGCGCACTTTGCGTCTTTGCGGTGAACGATATATTGGCGGGAAGGGTTATGCGTTTCCCTGGATATCGCGGATATGCCGGTTGAGGCGGCTCTTGTGGCGTGCGGCCTTGTTGGCATGAATCAGCCCCTTGCCCGCGGCACTGTCGATCACCGGTACGGCTTCCGCGTAGGCCTGCGTCGCGGCCTCCCGATCACCGGCCTTGATGGCGGCAATGACTTTCTTGATTGACGTACGCATGTTGGACCGCTGACTGGCGTTCCGTTGCCGGTGATTTTCCGCCTGGCGGGCGCGCTTGATTGCCTGTGCCGAATTTGCCAAGGAACTGCTCCTGCATCGGGTTTGAAAAGACCGCGTACTATGCGTATTTCGCCCGGGATTGTCAATTCTGATGGCCAGCCGGGTGCAATAAAGATGTGCCATGCTTCCACGAATTCACCGCAGAGGCGCGGAGGACGCAGAGGTTTTAAGTTTTTTTGGAAAATCCGTAACGCAAAACATATGCAATGGCCGAAAATAGGCTGCTGTTCTGATAAGCTATTGTTTTCTCTGCGTTCTCTGTGTCTCTGCGGTAGATTTTTTCTGCCCTGGATCGGAGGCGGGTCATTGAATTGTCGGGTGTATGAGTCGTAAGTTACTGAAAAACACTGCGATTGTTGGCAGCATGACGCTGGTGTCGCGGGTGCTCGGACTGCTGCGGGACATGGTGCTCGCGCGCTGGTTCGGTGCCGATGCCGGGATGGATGCCTTTTTCGTGGCCTTCAAGATCCCCAATTTCCTGCGACGGCTGTTTGCCGAGGGGGCGTTCTCGCAGGCGTTTGTTCCCGTTGTCTCGGAGTACCGGGAACAACGCTCGCATGAGGAAGTACAGCGGCTGGTGAACCGGGTTGCCGGTACCCTGGCCGGTATTCTGCTCCTGCTGGCGGTCGCGGGGGTGCTCGCCAGCCCGGTGCTGGTCGTCATTTTCGCCCCCGGATTCCTGTACCACGATCCTGTCCGGTTCGATCTGACGGCGCAGCTGCTGCGCCTGACTTTTCCCTACATCCTGTTCGTCTCGCTGGTGGCCTTCGCGGCGGGTGTTCTGAATACCTATGGGCGGTTTGCTGCCGCGTCGTTTACGCCGGTGTGGTTGAATGTGATGCTGATCGGGGCCACCATCCTTGTTGCGCCGCTGCTCGAACAGCCGGAACTGGCGCTTGGCGGTGCCGTGTTCGCGGCCGGTGTGGCACAGGTCGGGTTTCTCCTGCCGTCCCTGAAACGCGTTGGCCTGTTTCCCAGGCCCGTCTGGGGCCTGCACGATACGGGTGTGCGCCGGATCATGAAACTCATGCTGCCAGGCATCCTGGGTTCCTCGGTGGCCCAGATCAATCTGCTGTTCGATACCCTGATCGCATCCTTCCTGGTGGCGGGCAGCGTCAGCTGGCTGTACTACTCCGACCGCCTGGTCGAATTTCCGCTGGGGGTATTTGCCATTGCCCTGTCGACCGTGATTCTTCCGAGCCTGTCACGCAGCCATGCCAGGGCCTCGGTGGCCGAATTCTCGCAGACGCTGGACTGGGGGTTGCGCTGGGTGCTGCTGATCGGGGTGCCGTCTGCCGTTGGACTTTTACTGCTGGCGCGCCCGATGCTCGCGACCCTGTTTCAGTACGGTGATTTCGATGCGCTGGACGTGACCATGGGCGGTCTGAGCCTGATGGCCTATGCCTTTGGTCTGCCCGGTTTCATGCTGGTCAAGGTGCTGGCACCGGCGTTTTATTCGCGCAAGGATACACGCACGCCGGTGCGGGTCGCGATTGCGGCACTGGCGACCAATATGACGCTGAACCTGGTGTTTGTTGTGCCCATGGTGATGCTGGGGATTCCCGGGCCCCATGCCGGTCTGGCGCTGGCTACGTCGATAGCGGCCTGGGTAAATGCCGGGCTGCTGTTTGTGCTGCTGCGCAGAAAACAGATGTACCGGCCGCAGGCCGGCTGGCCTGGACTGTTTCTCCAGATCGGAATCGCCGGCAGTGCCCTGGGATGTCTGTTGCTGTGGGGTGTACAGCCCCTGCAGGCCTGGCTGGGCTGGAATGCCGGGCAGCGGGCCGGGTTCCTGATGATCTGGGTGATCGCCGGCGCCGCCGTGTATTTTCTGGCATTGCGGCTGACCGGCCTGCGTCTGAGCAGCCTCTGGATGCATGAGCCTGCCGGTGAGTAGGACTGCCATGCCTTGTACTTTTCGGCCTTTTGATAGCGGACGCAAGATGCCATGGAGTTGATTCGCGGTCTATACAATCTGCGTCCCGGGCACCGGGGTTGCGCGGTCACCATCGGCAATTTTGACGGTGTGCACCTGGGACATCAGGCGGTGCTCGGCCAATTGGCCGAGCGCGCCGGCCAGTTGCATCTGCCGGTGACGCTGATCACCTTTGAGCCCCAGCCGCGTGAATTCTTCGGGCCCGCATCGGCCCCGCCGCGATTGACGCGCTTCAGGGAAAAGGTGGAGGTCCTGAGACGTTACGGTGTTGACCGGATTCTGTGCCTGCGATTCAATGATCGGCTGGCTGGCCTGGCGCCGGAAACGTTTATCCGGCTGATCCTGCTTGAAGGCCTCGATGTGAAATATCTCGTCGTCGGTGATGACTTCCGCTTCGGCAGGGCACGTGCCGGCGACTTCAGGCTGCTGGAGGAAACCGGTGCAGCGCGTGGTTTCCCGGTCGTCAACATGCATTCCTTCAATATGGGCGCGCAACGTGTCAGCAGCACCCGGGTCCGGGAGGCATTGCAACGCGGCGATCTGGCTGCTGCGGAATCGCTGCTGGGTCGTCCGTTCAGGATGAGTGGACGGGTCGCTCACGGCGACAAGCGCGGGCGCCTGATCGGTTTTCCCACCGCGAATATCTTCCTGCACCGGACCGCGACCCCGGTGGCGGGCGTATTCGCGGTGGAGATGTTCGGTATCGAGGGGGAACCGGTTCCCGGTGTGGCCAATGTAGGTATCCGCCCGACGGTTGGGGGCACCCGCTCACTGCTGGAAGTCCACCTGTTTGATTTTGACCGGGACATCTATGGCAGGCACGTACAGGTCAGCTTTATGCAGAAAATCCGCGATGAAATTCGTTTTGAATCCATCGAGGCGCTGCAGCAGCAGATCCTGCGCGATGCCGAGAAGGCGCGGTCATTCTTTGACAGCATCATTCACCGCAGAGGCGCAGAGGACACAGAGTAAAGATTCCTATGTAAAATATCGTAAATTCAGGGATGCCAGGGAGGGCTGCCATGATGGATCACGCATTAATCACGCAAGAAATAATTTCAGCCGCTATTGAAGTGCACCGTAACCTGGGGCCGGGCTTGCTTGAGTCTGTCTATGAGGAATGTTTGAGCAGGGAACTGAGCGAGCGAGGCGTAACTTACGACAGACAGGTCGAATTACCGATTTGCTACAAGGGCTTCTTTCTGAAATGTGGTTACCGGCTTGATCTGATGATAGAGAATGAGGTCGTTGTTGAATTAAAGGCCGTCAGTCAACTTGAGAAAATTCATGAGGCGCAGTTGTTGACCTATCTCAGGTTAACGGGGAAGCGGGTTGGGCTTTTGTTAAACTTTAACGTTGTGCTGATGAAAAATGGTATTAAACGCCTTGTTAATGGGTTATAACTCTGCGTTCTCCGCGTCTCTGCGGTAATAAAATCAAATGGTTGAATGGCGTATGACGGATTACAAGGACACGCTCAATCTGCCCAGAACGGCCTTTCCGATGAAAGGCAACCTGCCCCGGCGCGAGCCGGAAATACTGCAGCGCTGGGAGGACATGGATCTCTACGGTATGTTGCGCACGGCCGCGGCGGGACGTCCGCGCTTTGTCCTGCACGATGGCCCGCCTTATGCAAACGGCGATATCCATATCGGCCACGCCGTCAACAAGGTGCTGAAGGACATCATCGTCAAGAGCAAGACACTGAGCGGCTTTGATGCGCCCTACGTGCCCGGCTGGGACTGCCACGGGCTGCCGATCGAACTCAATGTGGAGAAGAAGGTCGGCAAGGCCGGTGTGAAAGTCGACGCCGCAACCTTCAGGCGCGCCTGCCGTGAATATGCCGCCAGGCAGGTGGATGGCCAGCGCAAGGATTTTATACGCCTCGGTGTACTGGGCGACTGGCGGCGGCCGTACCTGACCATGGAGCATCGCTTCGAAGCCAACATCATTCGTGCCCTGGGCAGGATTATCGACAACGGACACCTGCACAAGGGTTCCAAGCCGGTCCACTGGTGCACCGACTGCCAGTCGGCACTGGCCGAGGCCGAGGTTGAATACGAGGACAAGGATTCGCCAGCCATCGATGTGCGTTTCCGGGTGGCAAACGAGGCGGGCCTGTTGTCCTGCTGTCATCATGTGGAAGGGGAGGCCGGGAGTGGCCCGCTGTCTGTCGTGATCTGGACGACGACACCCTGGACCCTGCCGGCCAACCGTGCCGTGGCACTCAATCCGGTGCTGGATTATGCCGTGGTCCAGTGCGATGCCGGTCACGGCCCCGAGCGTCTGGTGCTGGCCGAGGCGCTGCTCAAGGATGCGATGTTGCGCTATGGCGCCGAGCAATACCGGGTCATCGCCTATTGCAAGGGCAGCGATCTGGAGGGCTTGAGCCTTGCGCATCCGTTTTACGACCGCGAGGTGCCCCTTATTCTCGGCGACCATGTCACCACCGAGGCCGGCACCGGTGCGGTACACACGGCCCCCGGTCACGGACAGGACGACTACGTGGTCGGCAGCCGCTACCACCTGGCCGTCGACAACCCGGTTGGCGGCGACGGCCGTTTCCTGCCGGACACCGAGCTGTTCGCCGGGATGCACGTATTCGCGGCGAATGACCATGTCATCGAGGTGCTCAAGGGCCGGGGTGCGCTGGTACATGAAGAAAAGCTGCGCCACAGCTATCCGCACTGCTGGCGCCACAAGACGCCGATCATCTTCCGCGCGACTCCCCAGTGGTTTATCAGCATGGACCGCAACGGCCTGCGCGGGACGGCACTGGCGAGAATCCGGGAAGTGCACTGGATGCCGGACTGGGGCGAGGCGCGCATCGCCGGTATGGTGGAGAACCGTCCGGACTGGTGCATATCGCGGCAGCGCACCTGGGGTGTACCGATACCGCTGTTTGTCGACCGGCAGACGGGGGAATTACATCCGGAGACGGGCCGCCTGGTCGAGACGATCGCGCAGCATATCGAGGCAGCAGGCATCGAGGCCTGGTTCGGGCTGGACCCGGCCGAGCTCTTGGGGGATACCGCCGGGCAATACGAAAAGGCGGGCGATACCCTGGATGTGTGGTTTGATTCCGGCGTCACCCACTTCACCGTGCTGGAGGAACGGGCCGGTCTGGGGCTGCCCGCCGATCTGTATCTCGAGGGTTCCGACCAGCACCGGGGCTGGTTCCAGTCATCGCTCCTGAGCGCGGTTGCCATGCGCGGCAAGGCGCCTTACCGGGCAGTGTTGACCCACGGGTTTACCGTGGATGCCAGGGGTCAGAAGATGTCCAAGTCGCGTGGCAACGTCGTGGCGCCGCAGAAGGTGGTCAACTCCCTGGGCGCCGACATCCTGCGCCTGTGGGTGGCCGCCACCGACTACCGGGGCGAGATGAGCGTGTCGGATGAAATCCTCAAGCGCACCGCCGATGCCTACCGGCGTCTGCGCAATACCTCGCGCTACCTGCTGGCCAACCTGAACGGCTTCGATCCGGAACGGCATGTGCTCGATCCCGAGCAGATGCTGTGCCTGGACCGCTGGGCACTGGAGCGTGCCCGCCAGCTGCAGGATCAGGTATGCCGGGCTTACGAAAATTACGAGTTTCACCGCATTTATCAACTGGTGCATAATTTTTGCGCAGTCGACATGGGTAGTTTCTATATCGACATCATCAAGGACCGCCAGTACACCACCCGGGAGGACAGTATCCCGCGCCGTTCGGCGCAAACGGGCATGTATCACGTTGCCGAGGCGCTGGTGCGTTGGCTGGCCCCCATCCTCAGTTTCACCGCCGAGGAGATCTGGCAACACCTGCCGGGCGAGCGGCCGGACTCCGTGCTGCTGTCGTCCTGGTATGAACTGCCACCGGCCTATTATTCGGAAGACGAAATCCTGCGGCGCATGGGCAGGGACTTCTGGGAAACCCTTATCCAGGTGCGCGATGCCGTCAGCAAGGAGCTGGAAAAACTCCGGGTCGACGGCGCCATCGGTTCCTCACTGGATGCCGAGGTGGACCTGTATGCCGACGAGGAAACCCGTGTCTTGCTGGAGGCACTGGCGGATGAACTGCGGTTCCTGCTGATCACCTCCTATGCGCGGGTCCACCCGCAGGATGAACGGCCCGCTGATGCCGTCGCCGCCAGGGTGCCGGATCTGTCATTCAGTATCCGGGTGGTGCCTTCGACGCATGCCAAGTGCATCCGCTGCTGGCATCACCGCGAAGACGTGGGGTCGAATCCGGCGCACCCGGAAATCTGCGGGCGCTGTATCGAGAACGTGGCGGGCGCAGGCGAGCAACGCCGGTTTGTCTGAACACCTGGATCCCCTCACCCCGACCCTCTCCCGGTGGGAGAGGGGGTTTGCTTCAAAGGACGCATTAGTGTGAAGTGGTTGTGGATCTCCGTGGTGGTTCTTGTGCTGGACCAGTGCACCAAGCTGCTGGCCGATTCCATGCTGGTCTTCGGCAGGCCGGTGGCTGTCATTCCGTTTGTCGATATCCGCCTTGCCTACAACAGCGGGGCAGCCTTCAGCTTTCTGGGCGATGCCTCCGGCTGGCAGCGCTGGTTTTTCGTGCTGCTGGCCCTGCTCGTCATCGGCATACTGGCCACCTGGCTGCGGCGCCTGTCCGCCGCACAGACGGGCACCGCGCTGGCCCTGGCGCTGATACTCGGCGGGGCGGCAGGCAATCTGATCGACCGGCTGGTGTACGGCTATGTGATCGATTTCATCGATCTGTACTATGACGGCTGGCACTGGCCGACGTTCAATGTGGCCGATTCCGCCATCAGTATCGGCGCCGCGTTGCTGCTGCTGGATGCTGTTCTCGGTGGCAGGAGCGGTAACAAAAAAGCGTAGGGCGCGCTAGCGCAGCGTATTGCGCCGGATATTACCCCCTGCCCGTTTTGGCGCTGATTTCACCGCAGAGACGCAGAGGGCGCCAGGATCTGTCGCATTATGCCTGCGGCGCTACGGGTTCCTGTCTCACCGCAGAGACGCTGAGGACGCAGAGAAAATCATTTCAATAATAAATCTCACCGCAAAGACGCAGAGGACGCAAAGAAAATCATTTCAATAATAAATCTCACCGCAAAGACGCAGAGGACGCAAAGAAAATTAATGTAAACCCAGTCATTGCATAAAATTTCCTGTGGGAGCGGCGCCTCGCCGCGATTCGCGCCGGGGGCGGCGCTCCTACGGGGCCAGGCTGTATCCCACGAGCGGTGAAGTCCAGAAACAATGTGCCAAGATGCATTTCTTTCTGTAAATTACCTGTTGAAACCATATTCCAGGCTGAGGTTTATGCAACTATCGGGTAAAGAAGCATTATCTGCAGGGCATGCTGAACGAAGCGCATCCTGCGTGCTACAGGTTCCGGTTTCACCGCAAAGACGCCAGGGACACAAAGAAATGCAATATAAAAACCACATTCCCGTACAAACAATTCTTCTGGCAATCGAGAAAAGATTTCTATTGTTTTAATTTTCTGTCTTGGCGTTCTTTGCGCCTTTGCGGTAATTTTCAGTTGTCTTTTTCTCCGTGTTCTCTGCGTCTCCGTGGTGATTTATTCGACCCTGCGGGAAGCAATGGCATATAATCCCCGGGAACAGCTGTTTCGGTCATTATGAAAATCCTCCTCGCCAATCCCCGCGGTTTCTGCGCCGGTGTCGACCGTGCCATCGAGATCGTCGAACGTGCCCTGCAAGTGTACGGTGCCCCGATCTACGTGCGTCATGAAGTGGTGCATAACCGGCATGTCGTCGCGGGCCTGCGGGAGCGCGGAACGGTGTTCGTCGAGGAACTGGACGAGGTGCCGGACGGCGCCACGGTCATCTTCAGTGCGCACGGCGTGGCGCGCCGCGTGCATGAAGAGGGGCGGCGGCGTGACCTGCGGGTGTTCGATGCAACCTGCCCGCTGGTGACCAAGGTACACCTCGAGGTCAGCCGCCATGCCCGCGACGGGCGGGAATGCATCCTGATCGGCCACCGCGGGCACCCGGAAGTGGAAGGCACCATGGGGCAGTATGACGCCTCCGGCGGCGGTGCCATGTACCTCGTTGAAACGACGCAGGACGTGGATCGGCTGCAGGTCGACAACCCGGACGATCTCGCCTTCGTCACCCAGACCACGCTGTCCGTGGATGACACGGCGCGCGTCATCGCCGCGCTGAAAGGGCGCTTCCCCCGCATCCGGGGGCCGCGCAAGGACGACATCTGTTATGCCACGCAAAACCGCCAGGACGCGGTCAGGACACTGGCCGGGCTGTGCGACGTCATGCTCGTGGTCGGCTCGCCCAACAGCTCCAACTCCAACCGGCTGCGGGAACTCGCCGCCAACCAGGGTATTCCGGCCTACCTGGTGGACGCGGCGGACGAGATCCTGCGGGAATGGCTGTCCGGGAAGGCGGTTATCGGGGTGACCGCCGGCGCCTCGGCGCCCGAGTCCGTGGTCAGCGGCGTGGTCGAGCGGCTCAGGGGCTGGGGGGCGAGTCTGGCCGGGGAGTCCCCGGGCCAGGGCGAGTCGGTGACGTTTTCCCTGCCACGGGATTTGCAGGCGTAACTTGTGGGAGCGGCGCCTCGCTGCGACAGTTTATGAGGTGAGCAGATAATCTATCGCGCCGGGGCGACGCTCCCACATGGCGCTAAAGTTCCATTGAAGTTCTATTTCCAGTTGCATGCGTCTTCACCAATCGAGCCGCTCACGGTCCTGGTGCCGTCAGATACATAGGTGAATGTTCCGCATTTGTCGTCGTCCTGGTTGCCCTTGCTGGTGGGCGCGGCGGTTATGGTATATGCAATGGCATCCTGGGCGGTGATGGCAAGGTTGTAATAACCATCCTTCGTCTTGTCCTTGTGAACGTCCGTATCCAGGGATCCGTCGCCCAGTGTGGCCGTCGCATAGGTTCCCTGGTCCGAGTAATAGCGCTCCAGCCGGTCGGCCAGTTCCAGCAGCTCACCCATGCCCTCGGAGCGCCGTGATTTTATCACCTGGTCCCGGTAGGAGGGGTAGCCGATGGCAATGGCGATGGCCAGGATCGCGATAACGATCATGAGCTCGATCAGGGTGAAACCACGCATGAATTTGTTCATAAAACCTGTCCTGTCTTGCGGTTCGCTGGTCTGATTACCCCCGGCAGCAGGGCTGCCGGGGGTGCTCGTCTACTGTCTCAGGTCGATCCAGGTGCGGCGCCCGACCACGAAGTTCGGACCGAGCGTTTCCCGCGTGAAGTCGCCGTCCTGGTCATCGTCGGTTAGGTCGATAACCTCATCCGGTATGCCGTCATCATCGCTGCCGTCATCCGACGGGAGCCTGTCGATGTCCAGCAGATGCTGTTCCGGGACATGACCGGGGGCGTAATCCCGGTATTTGGCATAGACTCCCAGGGTGTCCGGGTTGGCTTCCAGCAACTCGCCCAGATCCAGCAAGGCCTTGTTGATGGCATCCTGGTCGCCGCTGGCGATGGCTTCATTCAGCGCTTCCAGCAGGACCGCAAACTGGGAAATCAGGCTGTCCGGATCGTCTTCATCGCCCAGCCCGCTGATCAGGTCGCTGTACTCGCCCAGGGTGAGGCCGCCGAGTTCCTGTTCCAGGGCGCTGTTGTAGCTGGTGTCGCCGTAGCAGGGCAGGGATGACGGCTCCGCGCGGCGCAGGTTCTCGGCCAGGTCGCTGTAGTGCCAGTACATGTCGACCTCGTACAACAGGCCGCTTTCGCCGCTGGCCTCACCTTCGTCGAGGTCGCTGGCATTGCCTGCCACCGGGTAGGTCCTGCTGCCGACATTCGCCGTTGACGTGAAGGCCAGGGCATAGGTGCCGCCGAAGCGGGTGGTCGTATGACCCCTGGTCGTCTGCGGCAGGTCGTCCTCGTCCTGCAGCTTGAACAGCCGGCTGCTCCCGCTGACCTTGAGCAGCTGCATGGTCAGGGCGCCGTTGCGCGTGCGGAACTTGCCATTGTCGCCCTCCAGGCTTTCGGTGAGGTGCAGGTTGCGCGCCGGGTCCCGGATATAACCCGCGGGCGGTAAACCGGCCGGCTTGGTCCCGTCGAACGCGGAATCCTGGCAGGTGGAATAGCTGTAGTCCGGATCCGGGCCCGCCGTTACAGCGTTATAGGCGTTATCCAGCACGGCGGCATCGTAGTAGCACACCTTGTCGTGGTAGTCGTGCAGGCCCAGCACGCACTCCGAGCGGGTACCGTGGATGCCCCCGTCGAGGATGGAGCGCGTGGAGAAGCCGATGCGCAGGGTCGGGTGGTGGCTGAGACCGTTCGCATCGTTCTCGCTGATGTTGCTGCACTCCCGGGTGCCGTCGAGATTGACCGTGGTCGCCCCGTCCGTGGCCGTCCCGGCGCCCGAGACATACTCGCCGGCGGCGATGCTGTTCAGGGTGAATACCAGGCTGTTGTCGATCAGTGTATGCGCTACGTTGGGGCACGCGTTGTTGGGACAGTCATCCAGTGCATTGGGTGCGATATTGGTGGCGTCCTCCAGTTGCCTGGTGATCATGTCCTGGTATTCCACCACGTCCCAGACACGGCAGCCGATCTGGATCTTTCCGGACGACGACAGGTCGGCATTGGCCAGGGTAATGACGAACTGCGTATTCGGATCCAGCGGCGACGAGGTGTCCAGGCCGAAGACCTCGGAGGCCAGGGTGGGGGCGACGGGGGTGGCGGCATCCGGCTGGCCGTAGTTGTCGAAGGCGCGGTTCAGCTCCGGCGCGACCGCCGACACACAGCGATCGGCCGATACATCCGGTGTATCGGGATCGTTATCGTCGTCGTAGAACACCTCGACGCTGCCCGCCGGGCAGCCGCCCGACTTGTCGACCGGGATCGCCGTGAGGTCGCTGATGTCGCGCCGGGGTTCCAGTTCGAATACGTCCACGTAGCTGACACCGTTGGCGGTGTCGTAGTCGTGGAAATGCCCGTCGACGCCGCGATTGACGCCGTCGCTGGTGGTGACATCGTAGCCCTCGCTGTGCAGAGTGTTTGTGTTGGGTGCTATGCTGCCGCCGTCCAGCGGGTCGGTGTTGGGGCTGTCGGTATCGACGTCGATGTGCCCGCTGAGCAGTGCTCCGCCGGAGGTATTATTCTGGGGAAGCGACAGGCGCAGCCCGTTGATGTACAGCACGTCCGCTCCCGGTCCGATCCGCGCCAGGGCGGGCTGGGAGATGTTGCCGTCGCCCATGTTCACGGCGACCGGGATGCGCAGGTCCGGCGTACCGCTCGAGCTGATATCGACCTTGTCGCTGTCATCGAGGGCGCCGTCATTGTTCAGGTTCATGAAGATTTCGTCATTGTCACCGCCGGTCAGGTAATACAGCGAAGTCAGCCAGCTGTCGCCCTCCAGGTCCGTGGTGAGTGTGCCGTCGGTTTCGGTTGTCGTGCCGGTGGGGTTGGTGGTCATCACGGTAATCCGGCCGGCCCTGAGGAGCGGCGGGCCGATCACGCGTTCGTTGGCCGGCAGCGCCACTTTCCAGCCCAGGTCCGTGTCGGTGGTCGGATCGCAGGTGTCATCCCCGACCGGGCAGGTATACTCGACGGGATTGTTGGTGCTGATGTAACGGACGTTTTCCGTCCTCGAGGTCGGGTTGCCGGACGAGTCGGTACCGGTAAACTCGTAATCATCAACCTGCACCATGGTCTGCTCCACGGTACTGGAGTCTGTGATATCGGAGTTTGTCGCGCTGTCCCAGATGCCGTAGATCGCCTGGGTCGGGTAGCTGTCGTCGGCGGCGTCGGCCAGGCTCAGGGCACTGCCGGTGCCGAACAGCACCATGAAACCGCCTTCGGGGTGGACGCCGATTTCCGGGCGGGTGGTGATGGGCTGGCTCGGATCACCGTCGAATATCTTGGTCGCGGTCAGATTGTCCAGGTCGGTCAGATCGAACTTCCACATATCGCCGTCGGTATCCCCGCCATAGGCGAAGTCGGCGCGGTTGTCCCGGTTGACGTCCACCAGGGAGATGGCCGCGAGCCCGGCACCGCTGGCGCCGGTTGAAATCGTGGACACCGAGCCGTCGGAAAGACTGATCAGCAGCAGTTTGGCCGTGTCGCTGGTGCTGCCGAAACCGTTGCCCGTGACGATGTACCAGTCGTCGTCGGCCAGGCGGAAGATGCTGGGCTGGCCGTAGATGTAACCGAAATCGTTCCCGGTTTTCTCATACATGATGATGTTGTCAGAGCTGGGATCGGGACTGGCATCGGTCATGTCCAGGACAAACAGGCCCTTGGCGCCGGCACCCATGCCGCTGGTCAGGACTGTTTTCCAGGTACCATCGCCGATCTGGGCGGAACGGACGGTCGGCTTGCCGTCGACATAGTAGGTATGGGTGTAGGGTATGACGGTCAGGTTATCCAGCTTGTCGAGCAGCATGGACGGGATGTAGGCCCAGACCTCGGAGCCGTCGACCTCATCGAAGGCATGCAGCATGCCGTCGTTGGCGCCGACGACGATGCGCCCGGGACGGGGCGGCACGACCGGGTCGGCGGTCGGGTCGCCGGAATGCGTGTTCTTGAAAGTGACGAACCCGCCGAAGGTGTAGTTTTCCGTCGGGGGACCGACATAGACCGGCCAGGAATCGACGATGTCGCCGAGCAGGCTGTAGCGTATCCGCAGCGTGCCACCCGTGTTGCTTTTTTCGTCCGATCTGTTGCCACGGATGAAGTTCAGGATATCGCTGTCGTAGGTGCTCGTCAGGCCTGCCGTCACCGTGGCGGGGTCCAGCGCCAGTTGCTGGGCGGTGCCGAGTTCGTCCCAGAGGAAATCGGCCTGGGCGTCGGCCACACCGTCGTTGTTTGTATCGACGTAGGTAAAGATCTGTCTGCCGCCCGAGGTCTCCTGCCAGTAATTGGCGACATTGGCCTCCTTGTAGGCAAAGCGTGAGCGCGCCGTCCAGTTCAGCGTGGAGTCGGCGGCGTGGGCAAGCAGCTCCGATTCCGTGTAATTGCCGATGACGGGCGTGGCGGTGGTGGTACGAGCACCGCCTGCGGAAATGGCATATTCAATGAGATCGCCGGTCCAGGCGCCGTTTTCATACCAGGTCCGGTAGGCCTTGGTGCCGTCGGGGGCCAGGTTTGTGTCCTGCAGGGCATAGGGCGAGGTCGTCAGTGCCGGCTGGCTGTCGGGGTCGAAGACGATGGTGGCATACAGGGCCGCGCTCAATGCCAGCAGCAGGGCGGCGACCTTCAGATTGCGTAGTTTCTTTGTCCTGTTCATCATGTTTCTCCAGTCAAGCAGGGAGTGGATCCGGTTACATTAATTCTTCCGATACATAGACCGCCTGTACGGTGCGCTTGGCGCCGCGGCTGGCCTCAGCCTGGGTGGTGATGCGATAGATCTGGCGGAAGCAATCGGCCGGCTTGGTGCCGGTGCCCGTTGCCGCCGAGCAGTCGCCGTCGTCGGAACCCTCGAGTTCACCCGTGTACTCGATCACGTAGCAATAGCTGGTTGCCGCGTTGCCGCCCGGCGGCGTGGCGCTGTTGCAGTTGAATCCGGACCAGTCGAGGGCCTCGGGCGAGGCGGTCTCCGTGGCATCCGCGGTCAGCAGGTACATGTAATCGCCGCTGGCATCCAGATCGAGATACGGCGGACCCAGCTCGCCCTCGATATCATCGACGGCGGCTTCCAGGTCCAGTTCGGCGTCGTTCAGGGCCCGCGTCTGGAACTGGCTGTTGCCGGCCATGAGGTTCTCCATGCGGGAGAGATTCATGCCGAACACGCCCAGGATGGTCATGATCAGCAGGAAGACCAGCGCCATGAACAGCGCGGCGCCCCGCTGTTTGTACTTTTCCGACCTGATTTTATGTCTCTGGTTCATGGTTCTTGCCTTCATTGCTAGAGGTTACGCAGCCGCACCGTCATGGTGTACAGCTGGCGACGGTAGCCGTCATTGGGTGTGTAGTTCTCGTCACCCATGGCATACGTGTTGATGTTGGTGTAGCCGGTCTCGGGGCATTCGCCCCGGGTCAGCACCCAGATGCGTGCCGCGATGACCTGTTCCCATTCACTGTCTTCATCCAGGCCGCCGACGCCGGCATCCAGCCAGCTGTCCAGGGAATTGTCCCCGTCGGTATCGAGGCCGTACTGCACCTGCAGTTGATCGATGCCGTAGGCGATTTCCTCGGCGACGGGAACGCCACTGCCGCCCAGGTTCATGCGGTACAGGGAGGGGACGGCCGCGCCCTGGCAGGTCTGTCCCGACGGGCCGATGTAGTAGGCGCGGGCGAGCAGTTCCGACGTCCGCTCCGAGGGTGCCGGCGGGGTGCTCATGGCATTCGCCCCATCCGCCTCATCCTGACCCTTGAACACCCGCCCGGCCTCCTCGGAGATGGTCAGGGCGGAGCGGATGTACAAGTGGTTATCTTCATACTCCGGTGTCGTGGTCCCGCCGATGACCCAGGGGGCGGCGAACCGCACCACGACCACGTCCCCCCGGCTGTAGTCTTTACCGTCGCCCTTATTCAGGCAGGCGTAGTTGCCGATTTCGGTCGTCTGGTCCTGGTTAAAGCCGAAGATGCGTTGATCGAGCATGCGACCCCAGGTGTTGTCGGTGGCACTGCAAGTGGCTGCCGGTGTCTCGGTGCCTTCCGTTCCGGTCACGGCGGACACGTCCGCATTGCCGCCCCAGTAGCCGGCACGGCGCAGGTCCTGGGCGACCGTTTCCGTGGCGTAGCGGCCGTTTTCCTGCTGTCGTCCCAGGGAGTTCTGGATGTTGAAGCTCTTTTTCGAGCCCAGGTAGATCTGTGCGATACCGGCCAGCAGGATCAGGGTAATGACCATCGCGACCATGAGTTCGATGAGGCTGAATCCCCGGTTGTCACGCGGGGGATTGCGGAAATGTCGCTTCGAAGGGTGCATAGTGGTCTCGCTAGAGCGTCAGTGTCATGCAGCGCAGGTCAACGTCCGGGTCCGGTCCGCAGTCCTCGCCGGTCGCACCGGTGCGTTCCTCGTCCCAGAACACGGTGATGGTGTGGATGGGTACCGTTCCGACGACGCTGCGCACAATCTGGCTTCGGCCACCCGGAAGCGCCACGACCCTGGCACGCCACAGGGCCAGGTCGTATGTCGCCATTTGGGTGGCATCACAGTCGATGAGTTCGCAGTCTTCGCCGGCGGTATAAGTCGGATCCGGATCGGTTGTGGCGATGACATAATCCAGATTGTCGACGCCCTCGGGGTTGGCGCGCATGCGGTCGCTGATGTCGTAGGCGGTCTGGATCGCCTGGGTGCGCATGCTGGCCATCTGGTTGGAGCGCAGCCCCACGGTCTGCAGCGCGGCCAGGCCGAGCAGGCCGATGGACAGCACCAGCAGGGCAATCAGTACTTCCAGCAGGGTGAAGCCGCGCTGCCCTGCTTGTTTGTAACTACTATTTCTTTTACAGAAAATCATTTTCAATACTATCGCGTTCATGGACAAGGTTCGGTGGTTATGTGGGTATGCCCCTGTTCATTTACACTGATATTGCGTGCCTGATTCATATAACAATCAGAAGAGACCAGCGTAAATACAGCCCTTTTTTTGGTTGCATCATCAGGGTCGTCAGGGATATTTTTTGCCAGGCCGGTTGGTAAATAATCAATCTGACTGGTATTTGCGGTCACTGAGTTTTTCCCGGACAGTGCGTCATTGACACGAAGCACACAATCTTCGGTAGCGAGACAATTACCTGTTCCTGGTTCAAGGTCGCCCTCCTGGTCCAGATCAGAGAAAACGATCCAGCCAGTAGACCAGTCAGTATCTCCGGAGCATGTGGCCTGGTCAGTACTGGCGCATACGACAGAACCGCTGCCACGTTTTACGGCCTCAGTTCGTGCAATTTGTAGTGCAAGCAGAATATCATTGGCCTGTGCGCTAAGGCGGTTATTCTTGAAAAACTCCTGCATGGCGGGCACGCTCATCGCCAGCAGCAGCGTGACGACCACGATGGCGATCAGCAGCTCGACCAGGGTAAATCCGTTTTTCCTTTTCATAAGTAATGTTTTACAGAACATTGCGCCAGTGTGTCATGCGCTATTGGATGAGCGGCCTGTTTTACCCGACAGGCGGGAGGCCGGCCCGTGAACCCGTCATGCCTGCCCGGTGTCCCGATCGGCAAATCTACACGAACGCTTTGATCCCAATCTGTTTATAGCGGCAGGAGGAGCTGTTTCTTGAGAAATTTTCGCACCAAGGATGACGCTCTCGGCACCGCGCCCGGGAGTTCAACAATCAGGGGGATGCAGACACAACCCGACTAGTCTGGAATTTCCCCGGAAACCCCACGATCCATTGTCTCTCACCGCAAAGGCGCAAGGAGCGTAAAGGATTTTCCGGTTAAAATCCTATTGATTTGCTTTGCGGTCCTTGCATCTTTGCGGTAAATCATTATTTGCCGGTATCCGGGGGTTGGTTCACAAGTAATGGAAAACCACACAATATTTGACTGCATCGTGGTGGGCGGCGGCCTGCTGGGCTTGCTGAGCGCCAGGGACCTGCGCGATGCAGGGTTCACGGTTGCCCTGCTGGAGCGGGGTGAGCTGTGCCGTGAGGCCTCCTGGGCCGGCGGCGGCATCCTCTCGCCACTGCTGCCCTGGGAATACCCGGATGCCGTTTTCGAGCTGGTTGCCTGGAGCCAGTCCCGGTATCCGCAACTGGCGAGGGCACTGCAGGAGGAGACCGGGATCGATACTGAATGGCGGCGGTCGGGCCTGCTGATGGCCGGGATGGCGGGCACGCCGGGTATCCATGCCTGGGCGCAGCGTCATCACTGCCGTCTGGAGAGCGTGGACCGGGAGCGGTTGCACAGCCTCGAGCCGGAACTCGCCGGCGGGTTTGCTGCCTCCCTGCTGCTGCCCGATGTCGCCCAGGTACGCAATCCACGCCTGTGCAAGGCGTTGCATCAATCGCTGCGCTTGCGCGGGGTTTCCCTGCACGAACGCATGGAGGTCACCGGCCTGCGGGTGCAGGCCGGGGCCATCGGGGGGGTGGAGACCCGCCAGGGCCGCTTCAGCGCAGGGCGGGTGGTCATCGCCGGCGGGGCCTGGAGCCCGCAGATTCTGCAGACGGCCGGTCTGGCGCTGGCGGTCGAGCCGGTGCGCGGGCAGATGATCCAGTTCGCGGCCCGCCCCGGTCTGCTGCAACACATCGTTATGCACGCAGGGCATTACCTGATCCCGCGGCAGGACGGCCTGGTGCTGGCGGGCAGTACCCTGGAATACAGCGGCTACGACAAGACCACCACGGATGCCGCACGCAAGACACTGTCCGACTGGGCCATCGGCCTGGTGCCCGCGCTCGCCGGCTGCAGGATTGTCAGGCAGTGGGCCGGACTCCGCCCGGGAACCCGGGACGGCATACCGTTTATCGGCGCCTGCCCCGGCATCCGCGGCCTCTACCTGAATACCGGGCATTTCCGCAACGGCGTGGTGATGGCGCCGGCATCGGCCCGGCTGCTGACGGACTGCCTGCTGGAGCGGGACAGTTTTACGGCCTATAAACCCTATGTCCCGCAGGCTTGAATCCGCCGGATGGGCGCTGGGCCATTAGACGCGCGGGATATTTAGCGATTATAATATTTCAAGTAAATACTCTGGATTGACATATGGTTACTACTCATGACATTGCCGGCACCCTGAAGGCGCATGGTGTCATGCCCACGCAACAGCGCCTGATGATTGCCAGGGTGCTGTTCGAGCGCCACCAGCACCTGTCCGCCGACCAGATCCTCGGCCGGGTAAATAGCGAACGTGACCGCGTTTCCAAGGCAACGGTATACAACACGCTGGGGTTGTTTGCCCGCAAAGGCCTGGTGCGGGAGGTCATCGTCGATCCGATGCGTGTATTCTATGACACCAATACGAGCGATCATCACCACTTCTATAACGTCGATACCGGCGAACTGCAGGATATCGAGGCCAGCAGCCTCGAATGCAGCGATTTGCCGGAACTCCCGGAGGGGACGGTCGCTGCGGGCGTGAATATTATTGTCCGCGTACGCAATGAATCCGCCGTCAACTAGGCGGTAACTTCAGCAATCTTTCGCAGCATGGGTAAAGGCCGGGGCCGCACCCATTCTCCCGGTATTCGACGATAAAAAGCCGGAGTAGCTCAGTCGGTAGAGCAGCTCACTCGTAATGAGAAGGTCGGGGGTTCAATTCCTCTCTCCGGCACCATATAAATCAGTCGGTTATAGCGAGGGCGTCCGCCTCGCGTTCCAGGCATCCTGCCCTGTCGACTGCCGCTGGGTAGAGTTTTTACGGGGTGCAGGTAGCGATGTCTTTCGAATACAACCGCGGCTGTCCATTCAGCGCAATGCTGATCTGGCGCCCGCTGTCGCTGCCCCGGTCGTCACAGATCGCCATGGTCGTGGCACCGCTTTCGTTCAGGAAGCCGTCGGGGTTGATCTCCAGGGCGACGTTCCAGGTATCGGTGGTGCGCATTCTTATGCTGTCGTCCGCGGGTTGGCCGCGCCGCAACAGGGTGTCGGTCCCGGCGTCGTAGGTATTATTGGTATTGTTGCCGTCATCGGCGAAGATCAGGTATCCCGTCGACCAGTTGTTGGCTTCCCCGCCACAGGTCGGGTCGGCGCTGTTCGGATCGGCCGAGCGGCACATGATGACCCGCACATCCCGTTTCGCGGCTTCACTGCGTGCATAATAGAAGTCGATGATGACCGCGTTGACCTGTTCGGCCAGCCGGTTTTCCTTGATTGTGTTGCTGACGCCCGGCACCGCAACGGATAGCAGGATGGCGGCGATGCCAATGGTGATAACCAGTTCGGGTATGGTAAATCCACGGTGTTTTCTGAAATGTTTCATGATGCCCGTCGATAATGTCGAGGTTGCTGTAGCCGCTGTTACAGTCCATATCGTCCGGTACGGGAATTTCCTGAAGCAGGTGATGGGCTTTCGCTAGGGCGCCCGGCTTCACGATTCGGGGGAACTCACAAATTTCATAGAAAAATCAATGGATTGTACATTCTTCGTCAGTGCGCCTATGGAAATGAAGTCAACGCCGGTGAGTGCGAATTCACGCAGATTTTCCAGCGTGATACTACCGGAGGCTTCCAGCGCCGCCTGATTTCGCGTTCGCTGCACGGCGCTCACCAGGTCCTCCCGGGTGAAATTGTCCAGCAGAATACGCTCGGCGCCGGCCTCGAGTACCGCCGTGATCTGGTCCAGGTTCTCGACCTCCACCTCGACGCAAACGCCGGGGCTTGCAGTCCGTGCCGCTTCGATGGCGCGCTGAATCGAGCCGGCTGCACTGATGTGGTTCTCCTTGATCAAGATGCCGTCGTACAGACCGGAGCGGTGGTTTGTGCAGCCACCGACACGGACGGCATATTTCTGTGCCTGCCGCAGGCCGGGGATCGTCTTGCGTGTGTCCAGGATCGTGACCGGCAGGTCCCTGACGCTATCCGCATATCGGAGTGCCAGTGTCGCCGTGCCTGACAGGGTCTGCAGAAAATTCAGCGCGGTGCGTTCACCGGTCAGAATTGCACGGGCCGGCCCGGAAAGCCGGCATACCGTGCGGCCCGGCTGGACGGAATCCCCGTCTTTCAGTTCCCAGGTGACGTCTACGCGGCTGTCCAGTTCGGCAAAGACGGCGTTGAACCAGGCCATACCGCATAACACCGCCGGATCGCGGCAGATCACGGCGGCCAGCACGGTGCGTGTATCGGGAATCGCCGCCGCCGTGATGTCGCCGCTGCCGATGTCTTCAGCCAGGGCATCGCGCACGCTGTGCAGCAGGGCTTCATCCAGGACTTCAATCAGCATCTATCGAATCCCATGTGTATATCAGCACGGGATGCGCCTGGCGCACTGTTCTATGGCCTGTATGTTCACGGTGTTCAACGCGCAATCTGTATGCTTTGTGTGGGAGCGCCGCCCCCGGCGCGATCGTCGCGGCGAGGCGCCGCTCCCACATGGTTGTTTATGATCATCCCGCAGGCGGTCGTGATTTCGGTCATGGTAGTTATTGATTCACGACAGGCATATATCACCGCAAAGGCGCAAAGGCGCAAAGGACGCAAAGATATCAATTCATTAATCCTTGTTTAAACGGTTTGCAAGCGTGAAAATCTGATGGGGTGTAGCTGCCTTCGAGATGGAATTCAGAATTCCCGGTAATTGCGTTTTGCACTAACAAAGCTTCACCCGTGTTTATTAGACTCATTATCGCGAAGCCATATCCGGTTTTCCAAATAAATACCATACCTGTATCACCATTAAATGATCTTTCTTTGCGATCTTTGCGCCTTTGCGGTGAATAAAGAAATCAAGTCTTTTCATGCGGCCGGGAAAAGTAATCATCCTTCAGTTTCTTGACCAGCCCGGCCAGCAGGATGAGGCTGATCAGATTGGGCAGGGCCATCAGAATGTTGGTGACATCGGCAATGTTCCAGACCAGTTTCAGGGGGACGGCCGCGCCAATGACGACCATGACGGTATACAACACCCGGTAGGGCAGGACCGCGCCTTCGCCAAACAGGTACAGTGCCGAACGGTCGCCGTAATAGGACCATGCGATCATGGTCGAATAGGCGAACAGTGTCAGTCCGCAGCCGACAACCCAGGCGCCGGCATCTCCCAGGGATCCGCTGAAGGCATGTGCCGTCAGGGCCGCGCCCATCAGCGACTCGCTGCTTTCCTTCCAGGCCCCGGTGATCACGATAACCAGACCCGTCATGGAGCAAATGACCAGGGTGTCGATGAAGGGCTCCATCATGGCGACCAGGCCTTCACGCACCGGTTCATTGGTGCGCGCCGCGGCATGCGCCATGGGTGAGGAACCCAGTCCGGCCTCGTTGGAAAACAGGCCGCGCGCGACACCCCAGCGCATCGCCTCGCCCACGGCGGCACCACCAGCCGCCCAGGGATTCAGCGCCAGGTTGAAAATCGTGGCGAATGCCGCCGGGATTTCAGCGGCATGATTGATCAGGACCAGCAGGGCCGCGGTGATATACATGATCGCCATGAACGGCACGATGGTACTGGCCACCCGCGCGATGCGCCTGACGCCGCCCAGAATCACCAGGCCGACGAGCGTGGCGATCAGGCAGCCGATCAGCCAGCGGTAGTCATGCAGTTTCGGGAACATGTAGCCGAGGCCGTCCATGACGGAGTTAGCCTGCACCATGTTGCCGATACCGAATGAGGCGATCAGGGCGAATGCGGCGAACAGTGCGGCGGTGCGGCGCATGTTCAGGCCGTGCAGCAGGGTGAACATGGGACCGCCGGAGACCTCGCCGGTTGGCGCCACCTGGCGGAATTTCAGCGACAGGGTGCACTCGGTAAACTTGGTGGCCATGCCCAGTATCGCCGTGATCCACATCCAGAAAAGGGCGCCCGGCCCGCCCAGGGAGATGGCCGTTGCCACCCCGGCGATGTTGCCGGTACCGACCGTGGCGGACAGCGCGGTGGACAGGGCCTGGAAGTGCGAAACCTCGCCGATGTCCCTGTGGCTGCTGTATTTTCCCGATACCAGGTGGATGGCATGCCGGAAACCGCGCACCTGTATCAGGCCCATGCGGATGGTCAGGTACAGGCCGGTACCCAGCAGTACCAGCAGGGTAAGCGGGTTGCCCCATAACAGCCCGGCCAGCCGGCCGGTCCAGTCCGCCAGCAGCTGGAAGAATTCCATTACCGGCTGATCCGTTTCGGGTAGGTGAGGGTCAGTGTGTTGCCCTGCTGGCTGAAGTCGAGTTCCTTGAGGAAGCTCATGCCGAGCAGGACGGCCTTGCCGGTAAAGTTCGGGTTGATGCTGGCCCGGACCGGGCCGAGTCGCAATGAGCCCAGCCGTATTTCATCGACCACCGTCTGCCAGGCGGCCACGGTGCCATTGGCTGTCCGGTAGTACAGTGCCTGTCCGCGCTCCAGGCCGAGCCGGTCCGCCAGGGCCTCCGGTATGGAGACGTCGCTGGCTCCGGTATCCAGCATGAACTCGACCGGCCGGCCATTGATGGCGCCGGTGGCGACATAGTGCCCGTCCCGGTTGCGTTTCAACCGTACCTCGGGCGCTTTGCCGGCCGCATGGACGGAGACAGGATTCGCATTGGGGTTGTGTTGTTCTTCCAGCTGCTTGTTGAATAACCAGGTCAGCATCAACAGCAACAGGATCCAGGCTGCGGCGATCATGCCCCGGCCGATGCGGCGGGGTGATGTGGCCGTGTCCTGTTGCCTTCTCATCCGGTCATTATACCGTCGCGTGCTTTGTTAGCCAGCAGGGTAGAAGGGTGAAGGGTGAAGAGTGAGGGTTGACTATGTTGGAGAGGTGCACATCCTTTGTTTCACTTCTCACTTCTCACTTCTCACTTCTCACTTCTCACTTCTCACTTCTCACTTCTCACTTCTCACTTCTCACTCCTCACTTATCACTTCTCACTTCTCACTTCTCACTTCGTGCGGGACTTCACAGTACCTGTATCTCGGGTGATTTGTCCCTGCCAAGTATCAGCAGGTGGTGTTCGGGCACAGCCTGCCAGGCAGCATCCTCCGAGAAACGTTCGGAGGCAACCAGCTGGCCGCCCGGAAACAGGGCATCATCCGTCGTGAAGTAGAGGGATGGTGATGGGTGATTCAGTCCGTGGCGGGCGGCATATACGCACTCACCATCGGTGACGACAAGGTTCAGCAGGGCCTGCCGCTCGCCGCACCAGTCAGCTATCAGGACAAACAGGCGGCGGATGGCGTCCGGCATGGTCAGTCCGGGATCATCCTGGAGCAGCTGGCACAGGCAGGCAAACAGGTGTTCGGAGTCCGTGTTGCCGTACAGGTTCGCCGCGATCTCCGCGGCCAGCATGCGCAGGATTTCAGGCCTGGCGCAATGGTTGAATGCGCTGATATAGCCGTTATGAACAAACAGGCGCCTGGCATCGCTGAAAGGCTGGGTGTTGTACTGATGTGCCGGGCTCCCGTCGGTGGCGCTGCGAACCTCGGCAATCCAGAGGGGACTGGACAGGCTGCGTCCCAGCGCGGGCAGATTCCGGTCCGACCAGATGGGCATGGCGCTGGTATAGGTTGACGCCGCGCCGTCCCGACTGTACCAGCCGAAGCCGTAGCCATCGGCGTTGATTTTCGCATATACCAGCTCCCGGGGCGCGCGGGCCTGGATGTAGAGACTGTGCGGCGGATCCAGGAAAAACTGTTGCAGGGTGATCTCAGGGCCAAGGTAGGCGGCAAGTCTGCACATGTTCAGTGACTGGCCAGGAGATATTCAAGCAGGGCCTTTTGTGCGTGCAAACGGTTTTCCGCCTCGTCCCAAACCACGCTTTGCGGGCCGTCGATCACGTCCGCCGCGACTTCCTCGCCGCGGTGCGCCGGCAGGCAATGCATAAACAGTGCGTTTTCCGACGCGACCGCCATCATATCCGCGGTCACCTCGAATTCCGCGAAGGCCTGTTTGCGTTTTGTCTGCTCGTCTTCCTGTCCCATACTGGCCCACACATCCGTTACCACCAGGTCGGCATCGCGGGCCGCCTCCACGGCGCTGGCGCAAATGCTCGTATGAGCGCCGGCCGCGGCCACTATCCCGGCTTCCGGATAATAGCCTTCCGGGCAGCCAAGCTTCAGTGTGAAGTCGAACTGGCGTGCGGCATTGATATAGGAGTGGCACATGTTGTTGCCGTCGCCGATCCAGGCCACGACTTTACCGCGTATGTCACCGCGATGCTCGAGGAATGTCAGCATGTCGGCCAGCAACTGGCAGGGATGGAACCTGTCGGTCAGGGCATTGATGACCGGTACATCGGAATATTCGGCGAAGCATTCAATTTTCTCGTGCTCGTATGTCCGGATCATGATGATGTCCGACATACGCGAGAGCACCCGGGCCGTATCCTCGATGGGCTCTCCACGGCCGAACTGCGCATCGCGCGGAGACAGGAAGATGGCGTGCCCGCCAAGTTGTGCCATGCCGGCCTCGAAAGACATGCGCGTGCGCGTCGAGGATTTCTCGAACACCATGGCCAGCACCCGGTTCCTGAGGGGTTCATGCAGCCTGCCGGCCTTGTGCATGGCCTTGAGTTCGATGGCGCGCACGAGGAGGGTCCGCAGCGTCTCCGGGTCCAGGTCAAGTAATGTCAGGAAATTCGGCTTATCCATGCGCTTGTTCGCCGAGAAATTCCCGTACGAGTTCGCTAACCCTGTCGATCACGATGCCGGCCTGCCTGTCCGTAATGATCAGCGGCGGCAGCAGTCGCACCACGCTCTCCGCCGTGACGTTGATCAGCAGGCCCTCATCCAGTGCGCGGTTCACCAGCTCGCCGCAGGGACGATCGAGTTCGATGCCGATCATCAATCCGACGCCGCGGATATCGGTAACTCCGGCCACATCCGACAGCGCGGCACGCAGGCCCGTCAGCATCAACTCGCCGACCGCCGCCGCATGTGCCGGCAGCCGGTCCTTTTCCAGCGTGTCCACGACGGCCAGGCCGGCGCTGCAGGCGAGCGGGTTGCCGCCAAAGGTGGTTCCATGACTGCCCGGCTGCAGCACCCCGGCAGCCTTGTCCCTGGCCAGGCAGGCGCCGATCGGGACACCGTTGCCCAGGGACTTGGCGATGGTCACCACATCCGGTACCGAGTCGCCATGCTGGAAGGCGAACCACTTGCCGGTGCGGCCCATACCGGTCTGGATTTCATCCAGCATCATCAGCCAGTCGTTGGCGTCGCAGAGACGGCGAATCCCGTCGAGATAGCCGGTATCCGGGACATTGATGCCGCCTTCTCCCTGTACCGGCTCAACGAGCACCGCGACGACATCACCGGTTGTTTCCGCGACGGTGCGGATGGCGGCGATATCGTTGTAGGGAACGCGTAAAAAACCTCTTACCAGGGGTTCAAAACCGGCTTGCACCTTGCGGTTACCGGTTGCGGTCAGTGTCGCCAGGGTGCGTCCGTGGAAGCTGTTCTGCATGACAATGATCGCCGGACTGTTGATACCCTTACCATGCCCGAAGCGGCGGGCGATCTTGATGGCCGCCTCGTTGGATTCTGCGCCGGAGTTCGTGAAAAATACCCGTTCCATGCCGGCCGCCGAACACAGACGATCGGCCAGCTGTTCCTGCAGGGTGATGCCGTAGAGGTTCGAAGTGTGCACCAGCCGGGCGGCCTGCGTGCAGATGGCCTGCGTCACGGCGGGATGGGCGTGACCGAGACCGCACACGGCAATACCGGCCAGCGCATCCAGATACTGCCGCTGTTCGGTGTCCCACAGCCAGATCCCCTCACCGCGTTCGAACTTGACCGGGAGCCGGTTGTAGGTCGACATAAGATGATCTGCCATTGCCCTTTTCTGAGTCCGAAATAGAAAAGGCAGTCCGTTACAGACTGCCATTACAGGTCGATTCTATATCCAGACCCCGAAAAAGCGCAAACCCGGCCGGGGCCGGGTTTGCGTAATGCAGCCTGCCTGAGTCAGGCAGGGGATTGCTTGCGTGTTGTTTCCCTGCTCAGAATGGCAGGCCATGCATGTGGCCGGTCATGCACATCAGCATGGGGATGGACAGCAGCGTATTGGTGCGTGACGCCATCAGGGCAACCTTCTTGGCGCCGGCGATTTCATCCGCGCTGGCTTCCACCATGCCCAGGATCTTTTTCTGGTTCGGCCAGATCAGCACCCAGACGTTGAACAGCATGATGGTGCCCAGCCAGGCGCCGATGCCGATAACCGTCAACGGGTCCTGCAGCATGAATGCGGTGACGAATCCCGACCCTTCACCCTTGTAGAGGATTTCCAGGGTGGCCGCGCCGGTCAGCCAGGTGGCAAGGGCACCCCAGCGGAACCACAGCAGGGCAGGCGGTGCGATGTACTTGTTGATGGCGGCCGGACCGGGTCCGCCTTCGTCGCCCAGCGCCCTGGCCACGGCCGGTACCTGGATAAAATTGAAGTAGTAGAGCAGGCCGATCCAGACCACGCCGGCGAGAACGTGGAACCAGACGGAAAATTCCAGCACATTGATTCCGGTGGCGCCCCCCTGTGCGAGGACAATAATGATGGCAAGCACAAAACCGGAAATAATCGTACCCGGGACAGAAGTAAGGGGATTCATTATTAATGCTCCTTGAGGGCCGCGCGGCTGTGTCGCGGTGGTCTGTTGAAAATAGGTGACTAAAATACTCGGGAATGGGAGGATACGGTAAGCTCCCGGATAATGCAATATGCGATTCGGTCCAAATTCTGTTAAAAAAGCATAAAGTTACATCAGTTTTTCAACGTCGCAGGGGAGCCCGTCGGGACAAGCCGAATGCCATTCGATGCCATTGAACTCAGCCTGTTTGCCAGCCGGATTACCGCGGTCTGCGATGAGATGGGCGCCGTGCTGCGACGGGCCGCGTTTTCGACCAATATCAAGGACCGGCTGGATTTCTCCTGCGCCGTGTTCGATCCCGGCGGTCGTTTATGCGCCCAGGCGGCACATATCCCGGTGCATCTGGGCAGTATGGCCTTCGCGATGCAGGGGCTGGTCAAAGGGTTGTCATGGGCGCCGGGTGACATGCTGGTGGTTAATGATCCGTTCCAGGGCGGAACCCACCTGCCGGACGTGACCCTGATCGCCCCGGTGTTTGCAGGGGCGGCTTGTGCGGGTTTTGTCGCCAATCGTGCCCACCATGCGGACATCGGTGCACACAGTCCAGGTTCCATGCCGGTCTCCACCCGCCTGGAGGAGGAGGGAATCGTGATCCCGCCCACGCTGCTGCTGCGGGCAGGCAAGCCGGTGTCCGAGGTCATGCAGCGCATCACCGCAGCGACATCCAGCCCCCGGCAGATGGCAGGGGATCTGGCCGCGCAGATGAGCGCAAACAGAGCCGGTATCCAGCGACTGGCGGTTCTTGCCGGGAGCACGAATATCGACCATTATCTGTCCGGCCTGGCTGCCGTGAATGACTATGGTGAACGGCTGGCGGACCAGGCGCTGGGCGACATCCCCGATGGTACCTACCGGTTTCGTGACGTGATGGACGACGACGGCCTGGGCCGGCAGGACATACCGGTCGCCGTCGCCGTACGGGTGAAACAGGGTGTCGTGGCGGTGGATTTCGCGGGTACGGCCGCGCAGGTTCCCGGCAACATCAACTGCCCCTTGCCGGTGACCGCCGCGGCCGTATTCTATGTGTTTCGCTGTCTGATGCCGGACCAGACCCCGGCATGTGCCGGCAGCTTCCGCAACATCCACCTGACGGTGCCGGATGGCTGCCTGCTGAACGCGGCATACCCGGCCGCCGTGGCCGCCGGCAACGTGGAGACCAGCAGCCGTGTTGTCGATGTGGTGATGGGGGCGCTGGCACAGGCGCAGCCGGAACGCATACCGGCGGCCAGTCAGGGTACGATGAACAACCTGGCGATGGGCGCGCGCCGCGGCCGCGCTGCCTGGGACTACTATGAAACCCTGGGCGGCGGTACCGGCGGGGGTGCCAGGTGTGCCGGTACCAGTGCCGTACAGTCACACATGACCAATACCCTGAACACGCCGATCGAGGTGCTGGAAATGGAATATCCGCTGCGTCTGCCCCGCTATCAGATACGCAGCGGTTCCGGCGGCGCGGGCAGACATGCCGGCGGTGAAGGCCTGATTCGTGAATTCATGTTCCTGGAGGCGACTTCGGTTACCCTGTTGACGGAACGCCGCCGTCATGCACCCTGGGGTCTGAACCACGGCGGTCCCGGCAAATGCGGCAGCAACTGGCGCGGCAACAAGCCGCTGCCGGGCAAGATCCAGCTGGAAATGGCCGCCGGTGAATGCCTCACCGTGTGTACCCCGGGGGGTGGCGGCTGGGGCGCGGCCGAATCATGAATAGACGGATCACGCCAGAGGGGCGTCTCGGAATGAATGTGAAATGTCGTTGCTCACCGCAAAGACGCAAAGAACGCAAAGGTCTTTCTTGAAAACCCTGTTTTCTCTTTGCGTCCTTGGCGCCTCTGCGGTAAGTAATAACGAATAGGGAAATTCCGAAGCATGTGCGGTTTGTGCGGTGAGTTGCGATTTGACGGTCAGTCGCCTGATATCGAAGCGCTGAAACGGATGACGGCGCAGCTGGCGCGGCGCGGGCCGGATGCGGACGGCCATTACAGCGCCGGCCCGGTGGCGCTGGGACACCGGCGGCTCGCCATTATCGACCTCTCCGAGCGTTCCGCCCAGCCCATGGTGGACCGGGAACCGGGCCTGGTGCTGGTATTCAACGGCACGATATACAACTACCCCGAACTCCGGGAGCGTTTGCGCGCCAGAGGCCACCGGTTCTTCTCGGACGGGGACAGCGAGGTCATCCTGAAGGCCTACGCCGAGTGGGGCGAGGACTGCCCCGTCCATTTGCATGGCATGTTTGCATTTGCCATCTGGGATATGAACGGCCAGCGCCTGTTCATGGCACGCGACCGTTTCGGGATCAAGCCCCTGTATTACAGTATTACCGCGACCGGTATCCGGTTCGCCTCGACCAGCCAGGCACTGCTCGCCGCCGGTGACCTGGATGCGGCGATCGACCCCGTCGCCCTGCATCACCACCTGAGCCTGCATGCCGTAGTACCGGCGCCGCGTACCCTGTTGCGCGGTCTGCGCAAGCTGCCGCCCGCGCACACCATGACGCTGGATCCCGCGGGCGGCAAGACCGTGCGGCGCTACTGGCGACTGGATGTGACACCGCGGCGGAATGAACTGAGTGAATGGGAATGGATCGAGGCGGCGCATGAATCCCTGCGGGCGGCCGTGAGGCGGCGGCGTGCCATTGCCGATGTGCCCGTGGGAATTCTGCTTTCGGGCGGGCTCGATTCGAGCCTGCTGGTGGCCATGCTGGCCGAGGCCGGCGACGGGGACTTGCTGACATTTTCGGTCGGCTTCGAGGATCAGCCGGAGGAGAAAGGTCACGAGTTCGAGTTTTCCGACCAGGTGGCGCAGCGCTACGCTACCCGGCACCGGCGCTTTGCGATTCCCAATGAGGAGGTGCTGGCGCGTTTGCCGGAGGCCGTGGACAACATGGCCGAACCGATGGTCGGTCAGGATGCCGTGGCCTTTTACCTGCTCGGGGAACGGGTAGCGCGCGAGGTCAAGGTCGTGCAGAGCGGTCAGGGTGCGGATGAAGTCTTTGCCGGCTACTTCTGGTACCCGCGGATGCTGGCGGCGACAGGGGACGACATCGAACGATTCCGGGGCCTGTACTTCGATCGCAGTCATGCGGAATGGCGCCGGACCGTGGCGCCGGCCTATCATGGACCCGACTATACCTCGCCCCGCATCGAGCAGGGTCTGCTGCGTGTCGGCGCGGGGCCCTTTCTGAATCGCGTGCTGGCCTTCGATGTCACGACACTGATTGTCGATGATCCGGTGAAGCGGGTGGACAACATGACCATGGCGTGGGGGCTGGAAGCACGGGTGCCCTATCTTGACCAGGAGCTGGTCGAACTGGTGGCGCGCATGCCGCCGGAGATCAAGCTCAAGTCAGGCGGCAAGCACCCGTTGAAGGTCATCGCCAGGGGGCTGCTGCCGGATGCGGTCATTGACCGTCCCAAGGGCTACTTTCCTGTACCCGCATTGAAGTTTGTGCGCGGCGCGGCGCTTGAATTCATGCGCAGCGTGCTCGAGTCGCAGGCATGCCGGGAGCGCGGGCTGTTTCAGAAAACCTACGTGCGGCAGCTGCTCGATGACCCGGAGCACGGGCATACCCCGATTCTGGGCAACAAGCTCTGGCATCTTGCCCTGCTGGAATTCTGGTTGCAGAGAAACGTGGATAAGCACGTGTAAATGAATGGTTTTTACCGGGCCTGTAAAAGGGTTAGAATATTAGCATACGTTTAACAGGACACTTTCATCAAGGGGTTGGCAATGGATGTAATGGAACGAATCGACAAGGCGGTGAAGGAAAATCCGGTGATTATCTTCATGAAGGGATCGCCGCAAATTCCGCAGTGCGGGTATTCCAGTCGTGCCGCCCAGGCCCTGGCAGCCTGCGGTCAGACATTTGCGCATGTCAACGTGCTGGCGGATCCGGAGATTTTCGAGAATCTTCCGCGCTATGCCGACTGGCCGACTTTTCCGCAGATTTATATCAACGGCGAACTCATCGGCGGCTGCGACATTACGCTGGAACTTTACAGCAAGGGTGAACTGCAGAAGCTGATGCAGGCGGCGGTGGAACAGGCGTAGCCACGTCGCACCCTGCAGTATGAAATAAAACCTGCAATAATGATCGGCGGTAACACGGAGTCAGGACCTGATTTTTCCTCGGTGTGCTCCGTAATCCTTGTGGCATCCTGGTTGAGTCTACCCGTCAGTTGCATTAATTTCAGCCTGAATTCCGGTTTCGACAGGCAGCTTGCGGTGTGAAGTGCATCCTGGTGTATGGCTTCCGGAATTCACCGCTGGTGAGATCGTGTACAGGCTCGTGGGAGCGCCGCACTCGGCGCGAGTCGCTTTGGGCATGGTCCAGACCAGCCTCTCGACCGGTACCCGGTCTCACCTTCTCCTGCCCTCTCGCGACGTCGGACAGGATGTCCGAGTGTCGTGGAGCACACGACTGCAGGGATGCAGGAGGTAGAGCAATGCAGGGAGCATTTGCCGAGGGATGTGCGGGAACGACCACTTGTACATCCCTGTACATCGTCGCGGCGAGGCGCCGCTCCTACAGCAGGATTTTATGCAATGATGGAGTCTAGCTTGCCTCGAGCTTCAGCAGTTCCTCGATAATATCCAGCATTAATTTCTGTCCCCTGCCGGACATGTTCTGCGTGAGTTTGTCCGCGTCGCGTTCGCCTTCCACCAGGGGCCGTATCCGGCCGGCCAGGATGCCCATGTCCCCCCCGGCCGCCAGCATCTGTTTTGCCAGGGTCCCGACGATCTGCAGGGCCTGGGGATTGCCGTGGCGCGAGTTATGCACCAGACTGGCAATGCCGGGTGCCGCCAGGGACGAATCGAAGTCGACCTCCAAAGCTGGTAGCGTGGCCGGGTCCTGCAGACCCTTGAGGATGGACTCAATGACCACACGGTCCTCGTCGTCCAGCCCAAGCAGAATGGATTCGTCCCGTTTGCCGGACATGATATCCCGTATGGCAGTTACCAGCTGTATCCAGTCATTGCTAAAAGCCTGCTGCAACACCTGTTCCAGGTCCGGAATGGAGCCAGGGTTGTTGCAGTGCATGACGACGCGGTGAATGAGTCCCGCATTCGATTGCAGGATCTGATCCCTTGTATCTGGTGTTTCAGTCATAATTTAGCTGCCCTCTGTTGCTGTAATAAGGGTTTGTCTCTCAGGTAGATTGATGCTGAATTCATTCCAGCGGTTGATGATAATACAAAACAGTTCGGCGGTTTGTTCTGCATCATAAATGGCGGAGTGCGCCTTTTCACTGTTCCACTCGAATCCCGCGGCCTGTACCGCGCGTGCCAGTACCGTTTGTCCGTAGGCCAGGGCCGCCAGGCTGACGGTGTCGAAGGTGCTGAAGGGGTGGAAGGGGTTGCGCTTGATGCCGGTGCGATTGACGGTCGCATTCAGGAAAGACAGGTCAAAGGAGGCATTGTGGCCTACCAGGATGGCGCGGTTGCAGCCGCTGTCCCTGACGGCACGGCGTACCGGCTTGAAGACGGTTTCCAGCGCCTCGCGTTCCGGTTTCGCCATGCGAAAGGGGTTGTAGGGATCGATGCCCGTGAATGCCAGCGATTCCTCGTCCAGGTTGGCGCCGGGGAAGGGTTCGACATGAGAGGCAATGGTTTCCCTGCGGCTGATGTAACCCCGCGCGTCCATGGTGAGCATGACAGCTGCGATTTCCAGCAGGGCATCACGTTTTGCGTTGAAGCCCGCTGTCTCGATATCGATGACGACCGGGAGAAATCCGCGGAAACGCCTTGCGATCGGGGACTTGTCTTCGGCTGCCGTCATGGCGTAAAGCATAACCAATCGTCCTGTCTTTGGCGATGGCGTAGAATGCAGCCATCGAGCCCGCGAGGCTCATTTGAGCCCGTTCAGCCTTCCCGTCCCGAGGAAGTCACACAGGAGTCGAGAGTGCAAATCCGTGTCGTATCCAGGCCATACCGGCCATGTCTTGTGCTGTTGCTGGTGTTGCTGTGCGTGGCGCAGGTCCGGGCCGGTACGGACAGAAGCAGCGGGTTGCTGTGGGAAATCAGCGGCCCCGGGATATCGCCAAGCGTTGTATTCGGTACCATTCACTCGGAGGATCCGGAGGTGCTGCAGCTGGCAACCCCCGTCAGGAAGGCCTTCGATGCGGCGCGGCAAGTGGTGGTGGAGACGCTGCTGGATGCAGATGCGATGGTCTACTCGAGTTCGGCCATGCTGCTGATGGACGGCCGGTTGCTGTCGGATGTCATCGGGCAGTCGCTTTTCAAAAAGGTTTCGAGCGCCATTCAGGCACGGGGGATCCCGGAGGTCATGCTGGAACACATGAAACCGTGGGCGGCGGCGGTTACCCTGTCCATGCCCACGCCCGAGACCGGCGAGGTGCTGGATATGGCGCTCTACCGCCAGGCGCTGGAAGCGGGAAAACAGGTGTACGGGCTGGAAACCATTCAGGAGCAGCTGCGGGTCTTCGATGCCCTGCCCGAATCGGACCAGGTGGCGCTGCTGCAGGATACGGTTGAGAATTTCACACTGATCGATGCCATGCATGCCGAGCTGTTGTCGGCCTGGAAGCAGCGCGACCTGGACCGGCTGATGGCGCTCAACGCCGAGGCGATGGAGGGCGGGGACCAGCAGTTGGCTGACAATTTCCAGCAGCGCCTGATCGTCGAGCGCAACCGCCGCATGGCGGAGCGCATGCAGCCGTATTTAAACGCGGGCGGTGCCTTTGTGGCAATCGGTGCGCTGCACCTGCCGGGTGAGGATGGGGTGCTGAACCTGCTGCAGCGGCAGGGCTATACCGTCACGGTGGTTTATTAAAACCCGACTGTCCTGTTCCTGGGCGCGAAGAATATACATATTGCAGGGCGGATTAGCAGCGCAGCTGCGTAATCCGCCGAATAGATGAACCGGACTGCGCAATACGCTCCGTCCGGCAACTGCTCCATGCGTTGCTCTACCTCCTACGGTCGCTCCCGGCCTCCTGCCTCCCGCGACACTTGTACATCCATGTACATCGTCCATGTAGTCGTATTGCGCCCTACGCACTGTAATTTGCAGTTCACCGCAAAGTCGTGAATGACACCGGGAACCGCAATGGTTTATTTACACAGAAAATCCTTTGCGCTCCTTGCGTCTTTGCGGTGAGTCATCGCACAAGGAATTACCGGTCTTTCACCCGCCAGTGCAGCGTCTCACCGGCAAACATCGGCACTACCCTTGATTCACCCAACGAATAGCTTTCCGGTATCTGCCAGTCGACCTTCTCCAGGGTGATGATTTCCGTGTTCCGGGGCAGCCCGTAAAAGTCCGGGCCGAAATGGCCGGCGAAGGCTTCCAGTCTGTCCAGTGCGCCGGCGCTTTCGAAGGCCAGGGCATAGAGTTCCAGGGCGGCGTGCGCGGTATAGATACCCGCACAGCCACAGGCGGATTCCTTGCGCTCCCTAGCATGCGGTGCGCTGTCGGTGCCGAGAAAGAATTTTTTATTCCCGCCCGTGGCCGCCTCGGTCAGCGATTCACGATGCACTTCCCGCTTCAGCACCGGCAGACAGTAGGCGTGCGGGCGCAGGCCGTTGCGGAACATGGCGTTGCGGTTCAGCAGCAGGTGGTGCGCCGTGATGGTGGCGGCAATGGTATCGGGCGCGGAAGCAACGAACCGGACGCCCTCGCGGGTGGTGACATGCTCCAGGACGATCCGGAGTTTCGGGTACCGTCGGGTCAGTGGTTCCAGCTGGCGGTCAATGAAGACGGCCTCCCGGTCGAAGATGTCAACCCCGGGGTCGGTCGCCTCGGCATGCACCAGTAACGGCAGGTCCCGTTCCTCCATAGCCTCCAGAGCGGCACGGCAGCGCTCGAGGTCGGTGACACCGGCGTCGGAATGCGTGGTCGCTCCGGCGGGGTAGAACTTGACGGCATGGATGTATTCGCTGGCGGCCGCCTCATTGATGGTGGCGGTCGTGGTGTTGTCCGTCAGGTACAGGGTCATGAGCGGGGTGAAGCCGCTGCCCTCGGGGGTCGCCTTCAGGATGCGTTTCCGGTAGGCCAGCGCTTGCGCAACGCTCGTAACCGGCGGCTGCAGGTTGGGCATGATGATGGCCCGTGCGAAGCGTTGTGCGGTGTGCGGCACGACATCACGCAGTGCCGCGCCGTCACGCACGTGCAGATGCCAGTCATCGGGGCGCCGCAGGCTCAGTTCCACGTCGAGTCCATCAGGGCGTGCTGGCGCAGCAGGTTCAGGGAATAGCGAACGCCGAAGCCGGTCGTGTCCGTCGGTATGTGTCCGAGCCCGCCCTTGTGATGACTGGCGGCCAGATCCACGTGTATCCAGTTGATGACATCATCCACAAAGCGCTGCAGGAAACGCGTGGCCAGAATATGGTCGGCCTCGCCTTCGAGTGCGCATTGCAGGGTATCCGCGATAGTCGATTTCAACGGCTCGTCGAAGTCTGCGTCCAGCGGAAACGGCCAGACACGCTCGCCGCTGTCGCGTCCGGCGGCCGTCAGGGTGGCGTGCAGGGTGGTGCGGTTGCTGAATACGCCGCTGTAGCGTGAAGACAGCGAATAAACGCAGGCGCCGGTGAGCGTGGCGTAGTCGATCAGGGTATGGGGCTTTTCCCGGCAGGCCAGTGCCAGGGTGTCGGCCAGTACCATGCGGCCCTCGGCATCGGTATGGATGACTTCGATACTGGTGCCATTGCAGGCGGTCACCACGTCGTTGGGCTTGTACGCCCTGCTGCCGATATGGTTTTGCGCCAGCGCCAGCCAGCAGTCCACCGGGTGACCTGTCTTCAGTTCCGACAGGGCGAGCAGTGTGCCCAGTGCGACCGCGCTGCCCTGCATGTCCTCGTGCATGCCGTTCATGTGTTTCGCCGGCTTGACATTCACACCGCCGGTATCGAAACAGATGCCCTTGCCGACCAGTGCGAGCGGCCTGCCGCCGCGCCGTGCCGGCCTGTAGCTGAGGTGGACGATACCGGCATCCTTCTCCGGACTGCCCTGGGCAACGGCCAGGAAGGCACCGGCCTTGAGGCGTGCCAGTGCCGCTGTATCCAGAAACCGTATCCGCCAGCCCTCCCGCCCCGCCAGCACGGCGACCAGCTTCCGGTAGCGGGCGGGGGTCAACTCGTTCGGCGGCAGTGCGGACAACCAGCGTGCCAGGTGGTTGCCCATGGTTTCCGCGCGCACCTGGTCGAGGTCGCGGGTTTCGGCAAGCCCGTATATGTCGATGCGCCGCAGTGCGGCCGGTTTCCCGGCCCCGGACTTGTAGCAGGGCATGGGGCATACGGATGCCAGCAGGGCCGCGGTCAGTGCGTCGACCAGCCGGGCCTCATCGGGAGCGGCGAAACCGGCAATCTGGATTGCCAGCGCCGCGGGATCATCGGGGCGCACCGCGGCGGCGAGTTCGCGCCCGATAGTGAGTAATTCAAAGGTGCTGCTGTCCGGTCTGACGGACCGGAGTATGACGCGGGTGCCGCCGGGCAGGTCTGTGATCAGCTGCCGGTTGTCGCTGTCATGCCGGCGCAGTCGCCGGTAGCGCGGTTCGAGGATATCCGCCGCGGCCAGACGCTTCCAGTGGGCCTTGCGCGGCTTGTCAGGGAGTATGACCAGCAGCATTCGCAGGGCATCGGCCCGCCGCTTGGTGGGGTCCTTTATGTGCTGATTTATTTTGATTTTTTCAATATACCGGTAGGGGATTTCCATGCGCTTCGCCTTGACCTGTTAACGCAAAACACTGATCATATCGCGCTTGCCGTGTTTCGGGTACCGCAGCTTCCGGCAGGAACCAGGGAAGTGCAGCCCGGACATGCCGGGGTGCTTCCCCGGGACCCGTTCACGGAGAATGACATCGAAACCCCTCAGACGGCGCCCCCTTACCATGAAAACGATGAAAGATGCCGATAAAAAACGCCTGCTGCGCGAGATGCTGTTCGCGCGCCGATTCGAGGAACGCTGCTACGAAGCCTATGTCGAGCGCAACATCGGCGGCTTTCTGCACCTCTATCCGGGCGAAGAGGCTTGCGCCTTCGGCGTGCTGGAAGCGGCCAGGGTGGGCCACGACTACGTGATTACCAGTTACCGCGATCATGTGCACGCCATCAAGTCGGGTTCGGATCCCCGTGCAGTCATGGCGGAACTGTTTGCCAAGGAGACCGGACTATGCAAAGGCCGGGGCGGTTCCATGCACATCTTCGATGTCAGGCACCGTTTCATGGGAGGGTATGCGCTGGTGGGCGGGCCTTTCCCGCTGGCGGCCGGTATCGCCAAGGCCATCCAGATGCAGGGTGGTGACGAAATCTGCATCTGTTTCCTGGGCGACGCCGCCAATAACCAGGGAACCTTTCACGAATCCCTGAATATGGCCAAACTCTGGAACCTGCCGGTCCTGTACGTGTGTGAAAACAATTTATACGGCATCGGCACCCGGATCGACCGCTCCACCGCGGTGGTCGACCAGTACAAGCGCGTCTCCGGTTACAACATCCCGTCGGCCCAGGAGGACGGGCAGGATATCGAGGCGGTATATGGTGCGGCGACGAAGGCCATCCGGCACGTACGCGCCGGCAAGGGGCCCTATTTTCTGGAACTCCTGACCTATCGCTACCGCGGCCATTCCATGTCCGATTCCAACGCCTACCGGGCCAAGACCGAGGAGCGCATGTGGGGCCGTCGGGATCCGGTCATCATCCTGCGCGACCGCTTGATCGAGGCGGGCAAGCTGACACTGGAAGAGTACAAGGAAATGGATACCGGGGTACTGGATGAAATCGAGAACGAGGTGATTCGCTTTGCCGCTGAATCACCGGAGCCGCACATATCGGATGTCGGGAAATACGTGCTGGCGGAGAATGACCCCTGGGTCAACGGCGGGGCTGGGTGATGGCCGAGATTATGTGCTGGGAGGCGATCCGCCGTGCCCATGACGAGGAAATGGCCAATGATCCCATGGTCATCGCGATGGGCGAGGACATTGGTGTGGCCGGTGGAACCTACAAGGCAACGCAGGGCCTGTTCGACAAGTACGGCGAAGCGCGGGTCATCGACACGCCGATATCCGAAAACGGTTTCACCGGTCTGGGCATCGGCGCCTCGTTTCTGGGCGTGCGACCCATAATCGAGATCATGTCCGTGAACTTCGCCTGGCTGGCCATGGACCAGATGTTCAATACGGCCGCCAAGGTGCGATACATGTCAGGCGGCCAGCTGCAGGCGCCGATCGTGGTGCGCTCGCCGGGCGGTACCGCGCATCAGCTGGGGTCGCAACATTCGGGGCGCATGGAAAAGGTGTTTATGGGAATCGCCGGGCTGCGCGTGGTGACACCTTCCTGCCCCCGGCAGGCCTACGGACTGATCAAATCGGCCGTGCGCTGCAACGATCCGGTGTTCATCAACGAACACGAACTCATGTACAACCTCAGGGGCGAGGTGCCCGAGGATGAATATTTTCATCCGCTCGAGGGTTCCGAAATCGCCCGTGAAGGCAGGGATGTCACGCTGTTCGGCTATAACATCTCGGTGCACTGGTGCCTGCAGGCGGCGGAGCTGCTCGCGAAGCATCACGGCATTGAGGCGGAAGTCGTGGACCTTTATGCACTGAGCCCGCTGGATCGTGCCGGTATCCGCGATTCCGTCAGCAGGACCCACCGTGCGGTGATCGTGGAGGAGGCCGAGCCGGCCGTGGGAGTCGGCGCCGAGGTGATGGCGATCATCAACGAAGAATGCTTTTTCGAACTGGATGCGGCGCCCGTGCGGGTATCGGCGCTGAATACGCCGATACCCTACAACCATGCGATGGAGAAGGCGGCGATACCGGATGCGAACGCCGCCGTGGAAGCCGTGCGCAAAATGTTCGGCGTCTGATTTTTCTGTGTATCTGCACCGCAAAGGCGCAAAGTTCGCAAAGCAGGACTGACTTTAAAAACCCGCTGTGTCATATACGGTAGCCGTACGAGACGCAGAAGAAAATTGAATTACAAAGAGAGGTATTCTCTGCGTTCTTTGCGTCTTTGCGGTAAGAAAATCAAGTTTCAGGATATGTAGTCAATGGCTGAACCCTACGTCATAAAAATGCCCCAGCTTTCCGATACCATGACGGAAGGCGTCATCGTCAGCTGGGAGAAGAATGTCGGCGATGCCGTGCAGCGCGGCGATATTGTCGCAACCGTGGAAACAGACAAGGCCGTCATGGATGTGGAGGTGTTCCGCGACGGCTATCTTTCCGGACCGATCGAACCTGTCGATGCGGTCGTGGCGGTCATGCATCCCATCGGCTACCTGGTGGAATCACGGGATGAGGTGAACGATGCCGGTGCGGAGCAGCACGCCCCGTCCGCGCCAGCGCCGGCCGCGGTCCAGCCGGCCGGCGCAGCTGCCGCACCGGCGCCGGTTGCAGCGACTGCACCTGCCGTGCCGCCGGCCCCGCAGGCCGGTGCCGCACCCATCCCGCGCCCGCAGGGTATCAAGGCTTCGCCGCTGGCGCGCAGGCTTGCGGCACAGCAGGGTGTGGACATCGACCGCGTGCGCGGTACCGGGCCGGGCGGTGCGATAACGGCGGTGGACATCCAGCGTGCGCCGGCCCCCTTCGAGGTGCCCGTGCCGGGCAACGGCCGACCCATGAGATCCATGGAAAAGGCGGTCTCCCGGGCCATGGCCGCCTCGATCTCCATGCCGACTTTCCGGGTCACTTCCCATATCCGCCTGGAAGCCCTGATGGCCGCGGCCAGGTCGGCCGGTGTGTCGGTGACGGTGGCGATCGCCAAGGCCTGCGGCCTGGCGATCCTGGAACATCCGAAGATGAACTGGTGCTACCAGCCGGACGACAAGCTGATAGAACGCAGCCAGGTCGATATCGGTATGGCGGTGGCGGCCGATGACGGCGGTCTGGTGGTGCCAATCCTGCGCGACTGTGAATCCCGTGATCTGGTCGACCTCAACGATGACTGGAAGGAGCTGGTCGCACGCGCGCGTACCCGTCATCTGAACCCGGAGGAATTCAGCGGCGCCACCTTCCAGATTTCCAACATGGGCATGTTCGACGTCAGCTACTTCGACGCCATAGCCACACCGGGTCTGTCGGCCATTCTGGCGATATCCTCCAATACGGAAAGGGGCAGCGCCTTCACCGTTACCGCGGATCACCGTGTCATCAACGGAGCGGATGTCGCATTGTTCCTCAATCGCCTGAAGGAACTGATCCAGCAGCCGTATGACTGGATCGGACCCGTCGGCTCGGCCATACCGGAAGGTGACTGGGACTATGACGTCGTGGTCATCGGCGGTGGTCCGGGGGGTGAGGATTGTGCCCGTGAGTTGGCGGACCACAAGCTGAAGGTCGCCCTGGTCAATGACTCGCCCTTGCCGGGCGGCGAATGCCTGTGGCGGGGTTGCATTCCTTCCAAGGCCTGGCGTGCCGCGGCGGACCGCCTGCGCGACCGGGCCACTGACGGGCCTCTCGGGGTCAGTGGCACCAACCAGGGCAAACTCATCTGGAAGACGCTGGAATCGCACCGGCGCCAGGTGCTGGAGACGCGCGGTGCCATGGCACTCAAGACCGACAAGGGCGTGCACATCGACTATATCCAGGGCTTCGGGCAGTTCATCGACGAACACACGCTGACCATCAACACCGCGGCCAATCAGAAAGATCCCCATACCCGGACGGATATCCCGTCCGGCAAGGCGGACAGGAGCGTGACCTTTGGCTGTGCGGTGATCGCCACCGGCGCACCCCCGTTCGTGCCGCCGCTGCCGGGAGCGCGTGAAGGGCTGGAAACCGGGGGGGTGCTGACCTCCGATACCGTATGGTCGCTGGGCGCCCCGCCGAAAAAACTCGCCGTGATCGGCGGCGGCGCCATTGGCGTGGAAATGGCGCAGATCTTTCAGGATTTCGGTACGAAGGTCACCCTGCTGGAGGCACAGGCGCGTATTCTGGCGGAAGTGGAGGCGGAAATCGCCACGACACTTGCCGGTATTCTTGCCGGGGAACCCCGCCTCGAGGTGCAGGTTTCGGCGACCGTCAGCAAAATCAGCGGGGAGCCGGGGAACATGAAGGTGGCCTACAGTGACAGCGCGGGCAAGCAGCGCCGTCTGACGGTGGATTACGTCCTCATGGCAACCGGCAAGCGGCCGTTGCTGGACGGGCTGCAACTCGATAAGGCCGGCGTGCTTGCCGAGGCCGGTGTGGTGAAGGCCGACAACCGCTGCCGCACCAGCGTACCGCATATCTTTGCCGTCGGTGACGTGATCGGCGGCCTGATGCTGGCCCATACCGCCGCCCGGCAGGGCCGGGTGAGCGCTGCTGGCATCCTCGGAGAGAACGTGCAATATGACCAGGACAGTGACTGCGGGGTGATTTTTTCACGCCCCCAGGCCGCTTTCGTCGGGCTTACCATGGAACAGGCAAGGGAAAGGGGGGGCGATGCGGTCGAGGTGAAGGTGCCGATCAATATTGATGCCAAGGCGATGATCAACAACGAAACCCATGGCCTGATCAAGATCGTGGTCGACAAGCCCACGCAGCGCATTATCGGTGTACACTTCCTTGCGGACCATGCGGATACCCTGATCGGCGAGGCGACCATGATGGTATCCGCGGGTCTGACACTGGAACTGGTCGGCGAGGCCATCCACGCGCACCCGACCCAGACGGAACTGTTCGGTGACATGGCGAGGCGGCTGTTGTCCCGCCTGCGACGCAGTCGCAGGAAGGCGCCGGCGCGAGCAGGAGGAGATTCCGAATAATCTGCAATGAAATGTATTTCACCGCAAAGGCGCAAGGGACGCAAAGGATTTTCCGGATTATCCCCCTGTTTTCTTTGCGTCCCTTGCGTCTTTGCGGTAAAGAGTCATTGATCAAAACCGGCTGAAATCCTTTTTCCTGATGGAAAGCAAGTCAACAGGACGGCAATGAACCATGTCTGAGATAAAGAAAGTCGTGCTTGCCTATTCCGGTGGCCTCGATACATCGGTCATTCTGAAGTGGCTGCAGGCAAGCTATGACTGCGAGGTCGTCACTTTTACCGCCGATATCGGCCAGGGCGGGGAGATCGAGCCGGCGCGGGCGAAGGCCCAGGCGATGGGCGTCAAGGAAATCTATATCGAGAGTCTCAAGGAGGAGTTTGCCCGTGATTTCGTGTTTCCCATGTTCCGGGCAAATACCATTTACGAGGGCGAATACCTGCTCGGTACGGCGATCGCCCGGCCGCTGATCGTCAAGCGCCTGGTCGAGATAGCGCGGGAGACGAGCGCTGATGCCATTGCGCACGGGGCAACCGGAAAGGGCAACGACCAGGTCCGTTTTGAACTGGGGGCCTATGCGCTGAATCCGGAAATCCGGATCATTGCGCCGTGGCGCGAATGGGACCTGACCTCGCGCGAGAAACTGCTCGCCTATGCCGCCGAACAGGGTATTCCGGTTGAACGCAAGCCGGGCGCAAAGTCACCCTATTCCATGGATGCCAACTCACTGCATATATCCTACGAGGGCGGGATACTTGAGGATCCCTGGGCAGAGCCGGAAGAAGACATGTGGCTGTGGACGGTGTCGCCGCAGAAGGCGCCGGCAAAGCCGACCTATGTCGAGGTCAGTTTCGAGCACGGTGACGCCGTGGCCATCGACGGCAAATCGCACAGCCCCGGGCAGGTGATGGAGACCCTGAACAGGCTGGGCGGCGAGAACGGGATAGGGCGTGCCGATATTGTCGAGAACCGTTACGTGGGCATGAAATCGCGCGGCTGTTATGAAACGCCGGCCGGCACGATTCTGTTGAAGGCGCACCGGGCGATCGAGTCACTGACCCTGGACCGCGAGGCGGGCCACCTGAAGGACGAGCTGATGCCGCGTTATGCCAGCCTGGTCTACAACGGCTACTGGTGGAGCCCTGAGCGCAAGCTGCTGCAGCAGATGATCGATGCCTCGCAGGAATGCGTCAACGGCACGGTGCGAATGAAGCTCTACAAGGGTAATGTCATCCTGGCAGGGCGCAGGTCGGAGGCGGACAGCCTGTTCGATGCGCGCATTGCGACCTTTGAGGACGATGCGGGCGCCTACAACCAGAAAGATGCCGAAGGATTCATCAAGCTCAATGCATTGCGCATGCGAATCGATTCGCGCCAGAAGCACAAGGACAGGCGCAGAAGGTAAGCCGGGGATGCAGGAACGACACGATATGCATGAGATCAGGGCCCGGCAAATGACAGGAGGGGGCGATGTCGGCTGATCCGGCCGGGTTTTTCCCCCGGCGCCTGGTCAACGTCGGCGGTTTTGCCGCCTGCGCGGGTCTGCTCGGTTTCGCTTATTACCTCCAGTTTCACGAGGGACTGGATCCCTGCCCGCTGTGTATATTTCAGCGCGTTGTTTTCCTGATTCTGGGGCTGTCTTTTCTTGTCGCCGCAATACACAATCCGGGCCGCATCGGCAGCCGGATCTATGCCGTCCTGATTGGCGTGACGGGCCTGACCGGCGCCGGGATTGCCGGATGGCACGTCCATCTGCAGCACCTGCCACCGGATCAGGTGCCGGAATGCGGGCCGGGGCTGGATTACATGCTCGATGTATTCCCGATGTCGGAGACGCTCAGGATGGTATTTACGGGCTCCGGTGAATGCGCGGAAATCGTCTGGACATTTCTTGGTTTCAGTATTCCCGCCTGGACATTCCTGTGCTTTCTCGGACTGGCTGTCGCGGGATTCCTGCGCAACTGGTTGCCGGACCAGCGGGCCTGAAATCGACAACACCTCGAATATTTTCACCGCAATGGCGCAAAGAACGCAAAGAATTTTCCATATAAGATCATCTGTTTTCTCTGCGTCCTTTGCGTCTTTGCGGTGATTCATTGAAATCGGCTCTTCCCTGTTTGACGAGGTCAGTATAATGCGACTACTCCATACCATGCTGCGCGTTGGCAACCTGGAGCGCTCCATCGAGTTCTACACCCGCGTGCTTGGCATGGAACTGCTGCGTCGGAAGGACTACCCCGACGGGCGGTTTACCCTGGCCTTTGTCGGTTACGGCGACGAAGCAGACAATACGGTCATTGAACTGACCTATAACTGGGACACGGACAGCTACGATCCGGGCGAGGGTTACGGCCACATCGCCATTGAAGTCGATGATGTTTATGCAGCCGTCAAAGAGCTGCAGGCACGCGGCGGCAAGGTCATTCGCGACGCCGGGCCAATGAATGCCGGCACCACGATCATCGCCTTCATCGAGGATCCGGACGGATACCCGATAGAGTTGATCGGCAAGCGGCACTAGCCCGGATTTCTCACCGGGATCCCGGATGCTGTGGCGCCGGACCGGCCAGCCTACCGGCTGGCCGTACCCCTCGAAGACGACGCCTGAAGCTCCTGAGATGACAGCTGCCTCGCACGCCGGAGCTGGGTCGCGGGCCGCAACCGGTCGATGGCGCCTTGTCCGTACTCGAACACCAGCAGCCCGGACAGGATGAATGCGGTCCCGATCCAGACCGCCGCCTGCAACGGCTCGTTGTTCAGCAGCTTGCCTAGCAGCAGCGCAATTACCGGCGTAACCAGTGTAATCAATGCCACCCGGGTTGCCTCAACATGCCGCAGGACATGGTAGTACAGGGCAAAGCCCAGCACCGACCCCACAACGCCCAGATAGATGATCGATGCCGCCGCCCTGGCGGGGACCGTCGCGGGCAGGGGTTCGCCGGTCACGAGATACAGCAGCACCAGCAGGGGCGCGGTAATACACAGGGCGGCGGTGGTAGTGGCCAGCCCGGATACTCCCGCATCGATCCGCTTGATGACGACCGCGCTGGCCGAGTAGGCCGTAACCGAGAAAACCATGCCGGCGATGCCATAGGCCGCCCCGGGGCCAAGGGTTTGAGAACCGGTAAACATGACCGCCAGACCCAGCACCCCCAGCAGCGTGCCGCCGATGCGGGTGGCGCCGAGCCTGATCCCGGGTAACCCTGCCGACGCCATGGCGCCTGTTGCAATCGGTGCCAGGCCGAACAGGACGGATACCCAGCCCGAGGGAATGTACCGGGAAGCCCAGTACACCGACAGCATGGCAAGGAACAGCCCCAGGCCGGCGGCCAGGTAGGTGCGCATCGCCCCGACATGCCAGGGTAGTCTGACCCGGAACAGGGCGGTAATGAGCAGCGCCACCACGGCGCCCAGCAGCATACGGCTGGTGAGGCCGTACAGGAAGCCGACACGCTCGCCGCTCCATTGAATGGCAAGCGGGGTCGTGGACCATATCAGGATGACTCCGATATAGGCTGCCGGGACTGACATGTTATTCCTCCATCACATTTGGCTGACCGGTGCTGCGCGGGAAATAAAAAAGGCCGCAGGGTTGATACCGTGCGGCCTTCCGGAATTCGGGAAAATGCCTGGGCTACTGCGGCAGCGCTTTCTCCCGGGCACCACACGTGCGGGCATCCGCCGGCCATACTCGCAGTCGGCGTGTGCTGCTGGTCATGTGGTGTTGGTAGCGGTTATTCATGGTACGGAGTTTTTCAGAAAACAGCCCGTGGTGTCAATACGCCTAGAACCTATCTCATAATCCCGCGCAAGCCGCGTTGCTGACCGAAATCCCTGCCTGCCAGGCGCACCGCGCAGCACAGTACTTGATGTACGGGCAAGCGGGGCAACACAGCAGGCAGGGATTTCGGACGCAACCCCTTGGGGACCGGGCGATCTTGCCCCATGGCTTTGTTGCGGCTCGCTCATGTAGCATTGGCTACACCACGCTCACCGCGCCTGGCCATGAACC
>Ga0210096_1000027_pt1 | contig 90371 bp, 83 predicted proteins | sample China_Galinas_PW_4_FD_184864 | JGI IMG/M metagenome (GOLD analysis project Ga0210096, IMG submission 184864) | Wetland microbial communities from San Francisco Bay, California, USA, that impact long-term carbon sequestration - China_Galinas_PWA_D2... | ecosystem: Environmental > Aquatic > Marine...
AAAATACTCCTTTAGTTTGACTCTCTTTTCTCTTATATTGAAACGCTCTTCTTCATATTTCTCAGCGATCTCGCTGATATCTCCGACGCTTAGATTAGACACGGCTTTCAATAAAGAAACCCCTAGCGCAGATCCAATAGTAACAAGAAGTTTTTTCTTATCGTTTATATTACATTGATCAGCAACCGTATGTAGGAGTGCAAGTATTGGGTTTTCATCGAACTGATGCTGCCAAGGATCAAACCAAACAGGTATCATGCGTTCCAGGTCAAGTTGGTCTTGAATAAGCCGCATTAAAGTAGATTTTCCAGATCCCCATGTACCAAACAGACCCACTACTAATGGAGTGTCACATGACAATGCAAGTTTGGCGAACGCAACGGCATATCTTTCTCTGTTTAATAGATCGGTGCTCGATGGTTCGTCGCTATGTATGAAAAATTGCTCCATCCTTTGAATCACCTAGAGGTTTAACGTGCCACTTCAGCCGATCGCGCAAGGAGCGAAGCGACTGGAGAGGTCGGCTGGAAGTGTTCGTTATGCATATTCAGTAGTGTCTCCCCAGTCAATAATCTCTGAGAGCACCGCTCGTACAGGGCGACCTGTCAGCATAAAACGCCCAAGACCGGACACGCACCCGAAAACGATGACCGCCGTTCGGTCCCCGTGGTCCACGAGCCCCTGCCGCCCATCGCCTGATCGACCTTGTGCCTTCCCGTGACTCTATCGGGCTATAATCGAAGGATATCGCTGACGCAGCCGTCACGAACGGAGCTATCCGGCTCGCGACGGCCGCATCAGGGGGGTTTGAAAATGGGTTCGTGCGTTTCATGCACCAAAAGTCGTGGCAGCCAGGCGCTGGCCCCCTTTTCCGGGCCGCTGGCCTCCTTTCCCACTTCCGCCGCTGAAAGCAAATTCCTATCCCTGTGATTCTCGGCTGCATTTACTCGCCGTCGTCGATAGAAACGGCCGTTCTCGTGTACGGGTCGAGAAATGCGCATTCCGCACGCGTATCCAGCGGGCACCTGTCGCAGGCGTCTCCAATGCCGTCGCCGTCTGCATCCGCTTGCACGCCTCCGTCCATAGGCCGAACCGGGTTGAACACTTTCAAGCAATTGTCGTGGATGTCGACAATGCCGTCGCCGTCGAAGTCGCCGCGCCGTGGCAGCCCCTTGGCCACCGAGCCGTCGTACTCGCCGGGCCTGAAGGGCACGCAGCTTGGCTCGCCTTCTGGCTCGCCGCAGAAAACCAGCGGGTAGGAGCCCAACACCCAGTTGTAGAAAGAGAGTGTCTGGAAGTGGGAGAGCTCTTCGGCAGTCGTTCCCGGAATCCCGACCACGTTCTCCATGTAGTAGGAGAAGGCGTCGACCCATGGAATCTGAGGTCCGTCGGGATCGAACGGATTGTCGACCAACTCATTGAAGGCAGCTTGAACCTCGGCACGGTTGGTGCAGACGAACTTGGAGTGACCGCAAACACCAGTGCGGTCGTACATAGGCTCGGCGTATGGCTCACAACCTTCGACGATAGGTGAGTCCGCTGCCGCCAGCGTAGTCAGAAAGGCCAGATCGCCGTAAAGGGCCGAGGTATGCGGTTCGGGCCCGTTGATCAGATCGCCGACCAGCACCAGCTGCGCTCGGCCAGGAGTACCATTGATCACCGCTCGATACGGATTGAGAATACCGCGACCGTCATACACGGTGATCTGGGCGAGGTTACCCGGAGACAGGCTGCCGACGGCCCAGTCGACCCCGAGTGAAACCGCCGGATTGTAAGTAGTCATTAGCCACAGATCCCTGTCGGTGAACGCCCGAGCCAGGTAGCGCGTGTTCCACAGATCGGCGCACTGCAGCTCGCGCTGCAAGTCCATGGAGCCGGTCGGCGTCCAGTCGCTGCCGAGGGACAAGAGCACACCCTGATTCTTCAGCATCCGCACCTAGGCGGTGTTCCCATAGAGGCTGACATTGGAGCGCGGCGACCAGACCAGCCCAACCCCCCTTTCGGCCATCAGCCTCCCGTCGTCCGGCGTGGTCGCGATCCCGTGCAACAAGGTCCATCCCTCATTCATGAACTGGGACAGGCAGCGGAACTCATTGTGGGCCGCTTCGTTGATCCCCTCGGCCACGTGGGGAACGTACTCGTCTCCGTAAACATAGCCTGGATACCAACCGAATTTCGGAAACAGCTCGCAGGCCCCTTCGTTTTGCACAAAGTCGCCACCCGATTCCAAGGGAAAGGTATTCCACTGTACCAGCGCATTGCCGGTGGCTGGGTTCCCGAGGATGCCCAGATTCAACACCGGCCCCGGGATGTAGGAGCCGGACACGGACGACGTGGTGCCGGCCAACAGATGTCGGACCTCGGAATAGATCTCCTGCGGAAGAAAATTCACTGGCCAATGATAGTCAGGCCGCCAGTCGTTGCGGTGATCGAAACGCTGCGCCAGCTGTACCGGAAAGTTCGAGTCATAGCCCGTGTGGGTGTGGGCGTTGATCTTCCCCGGTGAGATCACTCCCTTGGCGCAGGTAACCTTGACGGCCTGTTCGGCCACCTCATCGAGCTCCGCCGGGCGATCGGCGCTACAGCCCGCATGCAGAATGAAGCCGTCTTCTCCCACCAACACCTCTCCTCCACGATAAATGGTATCGACGCCGAGGACAATTCCTTTGACGAGCACACTGGTAGAGGCCCCTGCCTCGTAGCTGCAAACGGCGTCTCCCGAAGGGGTCGGCAAGGTTTCGCATTTGACGACTTTTGCGCCGTCGATCTTGTCCACTTCCCGGCAGCCGGTAAGGAAGGTTCCCCCTACCACAAGTCCGGATGAAATCAAACAGATTAACGATAGGCGTTTCATGACCCCCCCCCATACTGCAGATCAAAGCTACACCACACCGCGTCTGGTCCGTCCCCGGCGCTCGGTCTCTTGGTCGGGATTGCCGAGCTTGAGCCGACAGAGCCCTGACACGTTGGCCATCATTGCAAAGTCTAGTTGCAAAGGCATTCCCCCCAGGCCAATAATGTTGACCCAAGTCAATGCCGTCCCACTTTGGCGAAGCCGACCACAGCATGCGTAAGAGAATCGACCAATCACTCACGAGGCCCAGGCCCCGGCCCGTTTGGTGTCCTGCGCGGCGGGCCCGTCAGCCGCACGGACCTCTGGCCCTTCTGAACGGCGGGCTGGGCATCAGCGCAGCAAAAAGCTGACACCACCCGCTCTTTCGAGCACTGCCTAAGCTGAAAGGAGGAGCACCTGCTGGCGATGGCCCCGCGCTTGTCGTCGCGCACCGCCCGTCCGGTCCAGTTGACCAGCTCCAGGTAGTCGGCCAAGTGGAAGGGCAGCCCCACGGGCCCGCCCTCGCGGACACCGCCGACGAAGGGGTACAGCTCGGGGGCTGCGTGGAGGCTGGGGCGATGTCTCGCTCGGCGGTCTCGCCATCAGCCGAACACTCGGAAGCACCGTGCAACGTCCGTATGCGCCGCTGGATGGAGGTGTAGTCGGAGTCCTTGCGGGTTTCGGCGATGGCGGCGCGCACGGGATTGAGGTCGAGATAAGCCAGACAGGCGAGCACTGCTTGCTCGTCGGGCAGTGCCTGGGACGGAGTACTCCGTCCGGGTGATAACGGCGAATCCAGAGACCCCCACCTACGTTCAGGCCAGGCGCCGCCCGCAGTCAATGGTCCCGCTCTGGCCAAGCCGTACCCTGACACCACGCGCGCCACATCTCCTCGGGATCCGGCCGCACCCAGCGACTGAGCCGATGTGGCCGGATAAACACCGATGAACGTGGGGCCGTCAACGATCTCTTCCATACCGACTTTCATTTTCGACGGAGCATCGTCGAATCCAATACCGCCGCGAGGGGCCAGGAGATCGACCGTTTCTTCCACCACCGACTAGTCGGGCAGCCAGCGGCTCACGACGCCTTGTGCGAAGTGGTGCTGAAGATCAAGTCGGGGCTGACGCCGCCGGGCAAACCGCTGAGCTCGCTGCTGCTGATCGGCCCCACAGGGGTGGGCAAGACCGAATCGGCTAAGCTGTTGACCGAGTATCTGTTCGAGCGCGAAGAGTGCCCGGTGCGCATCGATCTCAACGAATATGCCGAAGAGGGCCGTGGTGTGGTCCGCTTGATCGGCGACAACGCCAACGGCATACTCACCGAACGGGTACGTTATCAGCTTCTCCTGCGCGCTATTGCTGGACGAGCTGGAGAAGGCGCACCCCAAGGTCCACGATCTGCTGCTGCAACAATTAGACGATGGCCGCCTGACCGACGCCTTAGGCAGGACCACCGATTTCAGTCAGACGGTCGTCGTCATGACGTCCAACCTCGGCGCCCGGGCAGCGGCAAGACAGCGCGACTTCAGCCGTGGCGAGAATGATCGGGCGGAAGCCTACCGGCAAGCGGTGGAGGATTTCTTCCGCCCGGAATTCCTCCACAGAATCAACAAACAGGTCGCTGTCGGGCCGCTGCAACGCGAGCACATGGAAGCAGTTGGCATCTCTCCACCTGGGCAAGCTGGTCCAGCGGGACGGCGTCGTATGCCGCTACACCATCCTCAATCTCGAACCAGATGCACTCGACCGACTCAGCGATCAGGCCTTCGATCCGCAAATGGGCGCCAGGGCACTGAAGCGCTATGGTTGCGCAATTCATCCCTACGTGCTGATGACCAACCATTTGCATCTATTGGCCACCCCCCGGACCAGCGGCTCGATCAGTCGCCTGCTGCAGTGTGTGGGCAGGCGCTACGTACCTTATTCCAACCATACGTATGGACGAAGTGGCACGCTTTGGGAGGGGTGGAACGGATGCTGAAAGCGAAGGTCGGGCCGGCAAGGCGAGGTCGCCCGAAGCGGAATAGGGGTAGAATCTCGTGACGGTCGCTGATCCGGCGTAGCGGCCGCTCTCAACTGGATCGCTTGAGCATCGTTCATTTCATTCCGATCGGGCGCTCGTGCACGAGATTGCTGCTACGCTTAAAAGCGGACGGATGTGGCAAGCGGTTCGTGGTCGGTGAAAACGCGCGTGGCGAGGCGACACAACAATGGGAACGGTAACGAATATTAGCAAGGCAGGATACTCGGTGGGCCAGTTGGTCCATCATCGGCTGTTCGACTATCGCGGCGTGATCGTCGACGTAGACCCGAGTTTCCAGGGAACAGAAGCATGGTACGAGACTGTCGCAAGATCGCGCCCGCCCAAGGACAAGCCTTGGTATCATGTGTTGGTTCACGATGCGCTCCACACCACCTACGTCGCGGAAAGAAACCTGGAGCCTGATACAAGCCGCGATCCGATCAAGCATCCGATGTTGCGCCATTTTTTCTCTCGTTTCGAGAATGGTCGATACGTCAGGGATCAACGGAGCAACTAGCGGAACAGGGGTCGCAGCCCTTTGCCAACGCCTACCTGCAGAGAAATGGCTCCGCCGACGTGCGGCTGCGCCACCGGATCTTCAGGCACGCCACTTCGAGCAGGTCAAGAGGCAGCCCGACCAAGTTGACCACACGCCGGTTCCAGATCCTGTTGCACGGACCGGAGTGGTTGTCGATCACAAGAACTTGCCCGATGCGCTTGGCTTCATCCGGCCGTGAGTTCAAATTGATTTCAAGCAATTTTCAGCACAACAATTAAGCGAACGGTGTTACGCCTTCGAGATTTTTGATCCCGCCACTGGTAAGAAAACGGCTCCAAAGCCGCATTGGGGTTGTACCACAACATCATCGCGATGATACCGCTCCACGACACCTACATCGAGACCCATCTGGGCGGCGGGGCGGTCCTGCGCAAGAAGCCGCCCGCCCGCCACTACATCGCGATCGACATCGACCCGGAGCCCCTGGCGGCATTCGACTGCGCCTATCCGGTCCAAAAGATCAACGAGTGCGCCCACCGCTACCTGCGCGACTATGACTTCGCAGGCTCGGAGCTGATCTATTGCGACCCGCCCTAGCTGATCGAGACACGCACCTCGAAGCGGCGCTACCGCCATGACTACAGCCACCAGGACCACGTGGAGCTGCTTGAGCTGCCAAGTCGCTGCCGTGCCGGGCGATCCTCTCCGGCTACCCGTCCGCCCTGTATGACAGGCTGCTGGAAGGGTGGCACTGCGTGCAGCTCCAGGCTATGACCTGGGGCGGCCCGCGTACGGAGAAGCTCTGGTAAAGCTACCAGATCGAGCGCGCACACTGGGTCAGCTACGCCGGAAAGAGCTTCACCGACCGCCAGAGCATCGCCGAGCTGAGCGAGAAACTCGCCAAGCTGCAAGGAGAGCTTGACCCGGAGCGGGTCGGGCAGAAGATCAAGGACATCAACACGCACGTCAACCAACCGACCTCCAAGCAGCCGGGATGGGACAAGGACGGTAACCCCAAGCCGACGACCAAGGGCCCACAGGACAAGCGGGGCAATGCCGGGTGTCCGATTGTTTGCAATTGTTTGATTGTTTGCCATTCTACCTGTCTTTCGGAAGCCGGAAAAAATGGCCGAAGCAGGACGGGCAGAAGGTGTGGGTGGTGGCGACGGGGATCCGATCGACCCACGCAGGCACCCAATCCCACCGCTCGGGCTCCAAGGGGTTCTTGACCCGACGGCAGCCCGCGCACTGATGGATGAGCCCTTCCTGGTCACGGTAGACGCTGTCCAGCGGGGGGTTGACTGGGCGCCCTTTCGGGTCGTGCGCCTGCTCGACCCTCAAGGAGTTGGCGATGAGCAGGCCTTCTCCCGCGCCGAGGGGATAGACGATCTGTGCCAACAACCGAAAGATCTGGGCACTGGAGCATTCATATTCGTAGCTCCAGGTGTTGCCGCTTTCCAGACAGTCGCGGTACCTCGCCTTGTAGAAAGCCTGGGTCTCGGGTGGGAGGGCATCGAGCATCGATACGCCGAGGTCCCATCGGCGCGAGATCTCGGGCTCACCGTTGTTGTCCGCCGCGAAGCGAAACCAGCCCGGGTTTAGATAGGCCAGCCGGAAATCGGGCCAGATTCCATAGATCGCTCCTGCGTGGGCACGCAGGTCCTCGATCTTGTGGCTCCGCAAGAGGCGTTTGAATCCGGGGTCGAGTTTCTCCAAGCGGCTGTTCCGTCGGGTGAATGTCGACGTCTATAGTACACCCGCAAGCCGCGGGGTTAAGAAAATTGGGATAGTCAACGCTCGGGGTTAGCAGCAGGCCGAGCGCGCAGCGCAAGGAGCGTCGGCTGGAACCCGTTGTGCGCCCTCACCGGCCAACTCGAGTCATGTTAAGGACCACGGCGTCACGGACGAGAGCCTTGAACGCCTCCTCGTCGATCTTGTCGCCTTCACGGATATCACTAAAGAACAGAAAGAACAGGACATCCACTTTGTGAGAGCTTCCCGAAAAGCGGAAGCCGCTCGTGCGTGCTTGCGCCCCTATCTGGGACTTTCAGTGACACGAACGCGGAGAAATAGCGGCCAAAGCGAGCTAATCGGCACGACTGAGGGGGATGGCGGGGTCGGTATCGATGGGTCGCCAGGAGGGCTCGCCGCCCAGGCGGGCGATGTGCTCGGCGACGCCGCGCTCGGCGCGGTGCAGGGCGGCGAGGAACAAGGCGGGTTTCTTCTCAATGGGCGGCGCAGTGCCCGCCGCCGGCGATCTCTTGCAGGACGTGACGCACGCCGGCCTGGGCGCGGATCAAGGCGTCACGAGCGATTCCCAACCGCTCGGCGATAGCATCGGCGGTCTTGAACCCAATGCCGTGGATGTCGAATTCATTTCGCTGCGGGCGCCCTGCGATTGTCTTCCTGCAGGCAGCGGTCCCAATAGGGAACACCGGCGAAGCGCTCAGCCAGAAAGTCGACGAAGGCCCGCACGCGCCGAGAGAGGTGTCTGGTGCGGGGATAGACCGCATGGGCGTAAATGATCGGCCATTTGAACTCGGTGAGGATCGGGCGCAGCTTCCGTTCCTCGATTGACCGGTAGACGATGAAGCTCGGCTCGAGGACGATGCCGTGGCCGTCCTCCGCGGCCTGGCGCAGGCAGTCGCCGTTGTTGGCCCGCAACCGCGCTCGGACCTGCACGCTGTCCTTTCGGCCGTCCGGATCGGTGTACGCCCAGAGACCGGGGTTAGGCGCATTGGCGTAGATCAGGCAGTCGTGCTCGGCGAGGTCGGGGGGACTGTGGGGGGTACCGTGCTCGTCCAGGTAGGCAGGACTCGCGCAGACCACATGGCGCACGGGTGCGAGCCGTCGGGCGATCAGCGTGGAATCCTCAAGCTCCGCGATACGTACCGCAAGGTCGAACCCTTCGGCGAGCAGGTCTATCTGCCGGTCGTTGAGATCCAGGTCGAATTCGATCGCCGGATGAGTTCGCAGGAAGGTGTCGATGGAAGGCCCCAGATGGTTCAGACCGAACGAGAGCGGGACGGCCACCCGCAGCCGCCCGCGCAGGTCTGCGTGTTCTTGGGAGACCGCCAGCTCGGCCTCCTCGACATCGGCGAGGATGCGCAGGCAACGCTCGTAGAAGCCTTGCCCCGTATCCGTCAGGTTCAGTCGGCGAGTGGTGCGGCGAAACAGCTGGACGGACAGGCGCTCCTCCAGGTCCGCCAGCCGGCGGCTGACGGCGGACTTGGCGATTTCCAGGCGCTCCGACGCCCCTGTGATGCTGCCTGCCTCCACGACACCGACAAAGGTGCGCATCTCTTCCAATCGGTCCATTGTTCTCGATCTCGGAAAAGTGTTTCCCCTATCGTATCCTTTATACGCCTCCGCGCAATACCTAAACTGTGTCCCAACGGCGCGCAAAGGTCCGCCCAGGCAATTCGGCAGACAATGACCGGAGGTATCGGATGCAGACGATGAATGACCGCAATCAGCATTTCGGCAACCTGAAGGTGCTGCGCGTGGACAGCAGCGCCCGCTCGAAGGGTTCAATGAGCCGCTGGGTAGCCGACGAATTGATCGAGCAACTGGGGGAAAGCGAAGGCACGCTTGAGGTAAGGGTACGGGATCTCGCGGTAACAGCCCCGTCCTTCGTCGACGCGGCCTGGGTGGGCGCAAACTTCACGCCCCCCGAACAGCGCAACGAGGAGCAAAGGGCCGCCCTCGCGGAGTCCCATGCCCTGGTGTCCGAGCTCAAGGCTGCCGACGTCCTGGTCATCGGCGTGCCGATTTACAATTTCGGCATCCCGGCCAAGCTCAAGGCCTGGATCGACATGGTCGCCCGGGCACGGCTCACCTTCCGCTATACGGAGAACGGCCCCGTGGGACTTCTGAAAGGCAAGCGGGCCTACCTCGCCGTCGCATCGGGCGGTACGGCGGTCGGTAGTGAGTTCGACTTCGCCACCGGCTACCTGCGCCATGTGCTGGGATTCTTGGGGATCGACGATGTACGGATCGTTGCGGCCGATCGACTGACGGCGAGAGGCGAGGGAGAGGCAATGCACGAAGCCCACGCGCAGATCGATCGTTTGATCCCGTCCGCCGAGCCCCTCGCGGCGACCGCCTGAGCGGATCGAGCAACGCAACGCCATCGGGGCGGAGGACAACGTCAAGACGAACACAGCCGGAGACTTCATCCGCTCGGAATCCCGCTTCCGCAACTGGGTGACGTTGGATGGACGTCCGGGGCCATCTGGGGAGGGCGGATTTGAGGCGGGGCCCGGGCGCTATCACCTGTAGGTGTCTTATGCTTGCCCCTGGGCTCACCGCACCCTGATCTTTCGGAAGCTGAAGGGGCTGGAGCAGGTCATCTCGGTTTCCGTAGTTCATCCGCTGATGCCAGCCGAGAGCTGGGTGTTCGGTGACTATCTCGGTGCCACGCCCGATCACGTGCACGGGTTTGGCAAGCTGCATCAGCTCTATGACCACAGCGCCCCCGGCTTCGACGGCTTGGTGACCGTACCTGTCCTGTGTGACAAGCGGCGTCAGGTCATCGTCAACAACAAGTCCTCGGAGATCATCCGCATGCTCAACCTTGTCTTCGACGAATGGGAGCGCAAAGACGTCGATTTCTACCCAGAGCACCTGCGCGTCGAGATCGATGAAATCAACGCGGTCGTCTAGGAGAACGCCAACAACGGTGTCTATCGGGCAGGGTTCGCGGGTACTCAATCTGCGTACGAGGACGTCTTCGATCGGCTGTTCGAGACGCTCGATGAACTCGAGACGCGCTTGTCAGCGCAACGCTATCTGGTCGGAGAGAGTCTGACGGAAGCGGACTGGCGGTTGTTCACGACCCTGGTGCGATTCGATGCGGTCTACCACGAACACTTCAAGTACAATCGCCAGCGACTGGTGGACTATCCCAACCTCTGGGCGTACACGCGTGAGCTCTACCAAGTGCCCGGTGCCTCGGAGACGGTGAAGATGTACCATATCAAGCTTCACTATTACGGTAGTCACCGCGGAATCAATCCGACGGGTATCGTACCGAAGGGTCCCGAGTTGGATTTCTGGGCGCCCCATGGACGCGGTCATGCCGGCGTCCAGCTCTCTGCTTGAAGAGTGTAACCGAACCGAACCGTAAACCAAGACCTGAATGGAGAACGATCATGAGTGAAGAAACGATCGTTGCAAAAAAGTCGCCCTTCGCCGTCGAGCTGGTGCAAGGGGAGAGCTATTACTGGTGTGCCTGTGGGCGCAGTAAGAACCAGCCGTTCTGTGACGGTTCCCACCAGGGTACCGGCCTCGAACCAGTCGCCTTCACGGCAGAGAAGACCGGGACCGCGTACCTCTGCGGTTGCAAGCGGACGGCGAACCGGCCGTTTTGCGATGGGACCCATAACACACTTTAGACTGGACGCCCGCGGTTGAATCTTCGGCGAGTGTCAGTTGGTAGGACGAGGCGCCCGCGATGGTGGAGGGTGAATGATGTGGGACCAGCGTTACGGCGGCGAAGAATACGCCTACGGGACCGAGCCCAACGAGTTCCTGGCGGCCATGGCTCCCTGACTGCCGACGGGAAGGGTCTTGTACCTTGGGGAAGGCGAAGGCCGCAACGCCGTGTGGTTGGCCAGTCAGGATCATGACGTGACAGCAGTGGATGCCTCACGAGTGGGGCTTGAGAAGGCCCAGCGGCTCGCGGCGGAGCGCGGGGTGACGATTACGACGGTGCACTCGGATCTTAGGGTGTCGCAGAAGAGTCGAAATGTAGGCCGGATGAAGCGAAGCGCATCCTGCGACTCCAAGCTCTCCATGGAAAGCTACAAGGAGCGCAAGGCCAACTACAGCCTGACCCTCACGGGCCTGGGCAAGTGGTGGGGCCGCAAGCCGCTGATCCTGGTGCGGGCAGACAATTGGACATCCATGTCTTGGAAGCCCCCGAAAGCGGGAGCCCGAGCGTGTCGGCTCGTGGGCCTATTTGGCGTTCAATAGGTGACTGTCCACTTCTGCTCTAGTAAAATCAAGGGCTTGGCTCACAAGGCTAGGCCCTTTTTGTTTCTTCCGGGTTCTTGATGGCCGTTCAGTCTCTGCATCTCCACGCAAACCCTATACCCAACAAAAAAACCGCCCATGGGCCGGTTCTTGTGGCGCGGCTCTCAAGCCAGGCTCAGCTAGCCAGGCTCAGAGGGCTCGGATCTGCGTGTTGAGGCGTTGCTTGTGCCGCGCGGCCTTGTTCTTGTGGATCAGGCCCTGGCCGGCCATGCGGTCGATCATGGGAACGGCCTGCTTGTAGGCCTCCACGGCCTGCTCCTTGTCGCCTGCGTCTATGGCCTTCACCACCTTCTTGAGGTAGGTGCGCATCATGCCGCGACGGGATGCGTTATGGGCGCGGCTCACTTCCGCCTGGCGAGCGCGTTTGCGGGCTTGCGCTGAGTTGGCCAAGATTGGGTCTCCTGTGGGTTTCGGGGGTCTAGGCCGTGGAAAACGCAGTATTTTGACCAAGGACCGACGCTTTGTCAACCGGTCGGGGAGGAGCCCAGCAATTATAAATGCGAACGAGAATCACTCGTAAATGTGGTACTGGACATTTCGTCGCCCTGCCTGCATAAGACGGTGGGAAGGTACAAAGCGGATTTGCCACGCTGATGAGCTTCCCATTTCGACTCAACGTTCGCCCCGACCTGTTCAGCCACTTGGTCAAGCACTTGCGCTCGGTGGTGGAGGGCTTCCCGGATGAGCGCACGGGCGAGACGACCTATTCGATGGCCGATGCCGCCCCTTAGGCGTCACGACCTTCAGCACCTCTGACGAGATCCCATCGATTTCGGCAAGCTCCGAGTTTCGGGCACATTCCGTCAACGTAACCAGTTCATGAAGGGGGTTTCCCTCGTCCCCATAACGGCACCCCCGCTGCTCCGTCAGTCAGGCGTGCGCATACTCTTCGAAGATCGTAGCACGCTCCGCGGCGCGTCCCGGTGCCAACACCTTCAATTTTCCGGTCTCCCCCTCGGCAAAGGCATTCACGAACCCGTCGACGAGTCCGGAACAAGGCCACCGTGCCGCCGGGATGGGGCTCAGACAGCCGGTCGAGCAGCTCGTCATAGTCGCTCCGCAGTTCGGCGGTCCATCAAGTGTCCTCCCTCATTTCACGGATGAACGTGCATTCGGCTGGGTTGTTCTCCGCGATTACGTAAGGGTAGCTGCGCTCGTCGATCTCGATTTGGTGGCCGGCCTTTTCTTTGGGGGTATGCGGCTTCAGCCGGTAAGCCGCTCTGCTTCTTCACCGTGCTCCGCGCTACCGCACTGCTCATCGACAGTGTCCAGCTCTTCGTGCAAACGTCGACCGTCGGTCAGTAGCGCGCTTCGCCGGAACATCGGTCGATCGGCGTCCGCAAGATACCTGCCCCGCCGATCACGTAGCGGCGAAATCGCCGCTTGGTCTGAGAAATTGCCTCTTTCAGCTCGGTCGTCAATCGATGCGTGGAAAATCCACCGGGGGCACAGTGCCTTCGTAGCCCACAGACGCCGCACCCCAGAGCACGGCGGTCTGCAGGGCCTCCTCCATTGGGCGACCCCGGGCCAGGGCGTGGACCAGGCCGGCGGCGAAGACGTCCCCTGCCCCGGTGGTATCGACGGCGTGCACGCGGGGGGCGGGCCGCTCAATCACCTCGTCCACGGAGTAGGCCGCCGCCCCTTCCGGACCCCGGGTGACGACCACCCACTCCAGGGGCTCGCCGGCGACGTCCAATCCCGCCGCATAGGGATCGGCCAGAAAGCCCTCGTCCAGATCCGAGGCGGAGCCCAAGAGCACCTGTGCGGGTCGAAAATCGGGCTGCAAAGGGGGTATGTGGGACACCACCAGGGACCAGCGGCTTCGGATGCGCAGCACCTCGGTGAGGGCGGGATCGGCGGAGCGCACGTAACAGCAGGCGGTCGGACGCATGGCCAGGCCCTCGGGCAGGGGGACCCTCGCCCTGGCCAGATTCACCACGGTTCGCTCCCCGTCGTCCTCCAGCAGGATCAACGAGCGCGTGGTCTCCGGGCCTCGACGGTCGATGCCGTCCACGTCCACGCCCATGGCCGCAAGCTCCTCCACCAGCTGGGCGCCGTCGCGATCCGCTCCCACCGCACTGATCACCGCCGCCCGATCGCCCACCCGGGCTAGGGCCATGGCCATGTTGGCGGCCCCACCGCCGATGCGCCGACCCGAGGCACGTGCGGTGTTGTGGGCGCCCCGCTCCAGGCGCCCGTCGAGCATGGCGACCTCGTCCCAGGCCACCGAGCCCACTACCAGAATCTCTTCCACCGCTCGACCTCCGTACAGGAAACCGATCGCGAGAGGCCGCGTCCGACGCGGCCACCGCTGACTCGAAGAATAGCCATTCTACGACGTCGGAGCCCTCGGGAAGACCAGGGCGAGCCCCCCGAGCATCGGGAGGTCCCGGTCGGCTCGCATCGGAAAGCCCAAGCACCCGGTGGACTTGCGCGAGATCGGGACTAATATGAACCTTCCTTCCCGTTTCATCCCCGCAGTACAGAGGACGTGAGCAAGCTTGTCCACGAATTGATCCGAGACCAGGCGGAGCGGGCTCCCGAGAGCCTAGCCCTGCACCAGAAGGGGCTTTCCCTGAGCTATAGGGGGCTCTGGGAGCGGGTGGACGCGGCCGCCCGGAGGCTGGTGGCCGGCGGGCTGGGCCCGGGGGAGAGAGTGGCCGTGCTCCTGCCCAAGCGTATCGAGACGGTGGCCGGGCTGTTCGCGGCGGCGGCGGCGGGTGGGGCCTTCGTGCCGGTGAACCCTCTTCTCAAGCCCCGCCAGGTGGGACACATACTGCGCGACTGCAATGTGCGCGTGCTGATCACCTCGATCGACCGGGCGAGGCCCCTGGCCGATGAGCTGGAGCAGTGCCACGATCTGCGCACCCTGGTGCTGGTGGACGCACCCAACCCGCTGCCCGACATGCCGTCCCACCTGCTGACCCAGAACTGGGACCAGCTGGTGACACTGGGACAGTCCGCCCCCTCTCCCCATCGTCGGATCGACCGGGACATGGCCGCCATTCTCTATACCTCGGGCAGCACGGGCCGACCCAAGGGGGTGGTGCTCTCCCACCGCAATCTGGCGGCTGGGGCGACCAGTGTGTCTCAATACCTGGAGAATCGCGCCGAGGACCGGCTGCTCGCAGTACTACCGCTGAGCTTCGACTACGGCCTGAGCCAGCTGACCACTGCCTTTCGGGTAGGTGCCTGCGCAGTGCTGATGGACTACCTGTTGCCGAGGGATGTGATCCGCGCGGTGGTCGACTACCGGATCACCGGGCTGGCGGCGGTGCCGCCCCTGTGGGGCCAGCTTGCCGGGCTGGAGTGGCCGGAAGAGGCACGCAGCCTGCGCTACATCACCAACTCCGGGGGGGCCATGCCGCGGGCGGTCACCGTCGCGCTGCGCAAGGCCCTGCCGAATACCCGCGTCTACCTGATGTATGGCCTGACCGAGGCCTTTCGCTCCACCTATCTGTCCCCGGATCAGGTCGATCTGCATCCCGACTCCATGGGCCGGGCCATCCCCAACGCCGAGATACTGGTCGTGCGCGAGGACGGCAGCCCTTGCGGGCCGGGCGAGCCGGGGGAGCTGGTGCACCGGGGCGCGCTGGTGGCCATGGGCTATTGGAACGACCCGGAGCGCACGGCCGAGCGGTTCCGCCCGGCCCCGGGGCGCCCGGTGGAGCTGTCCCTCCCGGAGATTGCGGTCTGGTCCGGCGACCAGGTGCGGCGCGACGAGGACGGTCTGCTCTATTTCGTCGCTCGCAAGGACGAGATGATCAAGACCTCGGGCTACCGGGTCAGCCCGACCGAGGTGGAAGAGGTCGTTTACGCCAGCGCCCTGGTGGCCGAGGCGGTAGCCCTGGGCGTGCCTCACGCGGAGCTGGGCCAGGCGATCCTGGTGATGGCCGTGTCCCATCCCGATCGGCCTGTGACCGAGGACGAGCTGATGCTGCACTGCAAGCGCGAGCTGCCCAACTTCATGGTCCCCCGGCGCATTCTGTTTCGCCCGGAGCTGCCCCGAAACGCCAACGGCAAGATCGATCGCCGCTCCCTCGCCCAGGGGCTCCAGGACCTGTTCTCCGAGGAGGCAGGATGAGGCGCCCCGAGCTGGCCCATGCGCCCCCTCTGCTGGACACCCTGGGCCCGGACCTGCTGATCGGAGGCCTGCCGGTTGCCCAGCTGGCGGTGCGGGCGGGCAACACCCCCTTCTACGCCTACGACCGCGCAAAGATCTCGGCGCGGGTGGATGAGCTGCGTAGCCGGCTCCCCGCGGGCCTTTCGCTGCACTATGCGGTCAAGGCCAACCCCATGCCCGCGGTGGTGGAGCATCTCGCCAAGCGGCTAGACGGGATGGACGTGGCCTCTCTCGGGGAGCTTCAGCTCGCCCTGGACGCGGGAGTGCCACCCTGCGCCATCAGCTTCGCCGGGCCGGGCAAGCGAGACCCGGAGCTGCGCGCCGGCGTGACGGCGGGCGTCACCATCAACCTGGAGTCCGAGGGCGAGACCGAGCGCATCGCCAGGCTCGGCCGCGATCTCGGCCTGCGTCCGAGGGTCGCGGTGCGGGTGAACCCGGACTTCGAGCTCAAGTCTTCCGGCATGCGCATGGGCGGCGGGGCGAGGCCCTTCGGAGTGGACGCCGAGCGGGTGCCCGCTCTGCTGGGCCGCATCGGCGAGCTGGACCTGGATTTCCTGGGGCTGCACATCTTCAGCGGCTCCCAATCCCTGCAGACCGACAGCCTGATCGAGGCCCAGAAGTCCACCTTCGAGCTGGCCCTGCGCCTGTCCGAAGCCTGTCCCTCGCCGATCCGATCCCTCAACATCGGCGGCGGCTTCGGCATCCCCTATTTCCCCGGCGAGAAGCGACTGGAGCTGGCCCCCGTGGTGGACAGCCTGGACCAGCAGGTGGAGCAGGCCCGCGAGCGCCTGGACAAGCTCGACATCGTCATCGAGCTCGGCCGCTACCTGGTGGGCGAGGCCGGGGCCTACGTCTGTCGAGTGCTGGATCGCAAGGTCTCCCGGGGCCAGGTCTTTCTGATCACCGACGGCGGCTTGCACCACCACCTGGCCGCCTCCGGAAACTTCGGCCAGGTGATTCGCAGAAACTTCCCGGTGGTGCTGGCAAACCGCATGGACGAAGCGCCGACAGAGACGGTCAGCGTGGTCGGCCCCCTGTGCACCCCGCTAGACCTGCTGGCCGATAAGATGGCGCTGCCCCAGGCAGAGGTGGGCGACCTGGTCGCGGTGCTGCAATCCGGCGCCTACGGCCGCTCGGCCAGTCCGTTGGGCTTTCTCAGCCATCCGCCTCCGGGAGAGATCCTGGTCTGACCCAACCTGCTCCGGCGATCCACTCGATGGTCAAGCGGGCCACCTGGTCGCGCCAGGGGGCGCTGGAGAAGGTATGGTCGGCCTCGGCCAGCTCCCGGACAGTCACCCGCGGGCTGTCCACCAGGCGGCCCCAATCGGCCGATCCGGCCACTGTCTCCCGCAGCTCCGCCGCAACCAGATCCCGGCCGCTCAGGATGATCAGCAGCGACCCCTGGAAGGCTTGTAGAGCACCGAGCATCCGCTCGGGAAGAGGCCGCCCGTCCTCAGCACAGCCGCTGGCCGAGGGCGAGGTCCCCGGCCTCAGCGCGGTGAAGGTCAGCCCGAACAGGGACGCCAGTGATCGGCCGAGGTGGACCTCGCCGCCCAGCAGGCGACGCCAGAGGTCCGCGCTGAACAGCCGCTGGACGTAGTAATGTTTCACCAGGGCACGGGCCTCACCCTGGAGAGTGCGCACCCATGGGTTGACCAGCACCAGACCGGCCACCCGGGAATCGCCGGGCGCATAGAAGGCGGCCGCCGAGGCGGCGTCGCACAGACCCCAGATCGCCACCTCCTCCAGCCCCGGCTGGGAGGAGAAGAAGGCATCGATTGCGGCCGCCAGGTCCTCGCGCACCGCCTCGAATCCGCGCGGCTCTCCCTCGCTGTCGCCCATACCCCGATAGTCGAAGCGCAGCACGGGCACCCCGGCCTCGGCCAGCGCCCGGGCCAGCAGTGTGAACTGGCGATGGCTGCCCACCCGCGTCTGGGGGCCGCCCACCAGGATCAGCAGCCCCCGTCGAGCCGCGCTCCCCGTCACGCCGTGCACCATGCCGTAAAGGCGACAGGGCCCGCAGGTGAAGACGATAGGTGTCTCTTGGCTCATGGGGCGAGATGGGCCGAGGTGCGATCGAGCAGGCTCGGGGCCTCCACAATCTCCTGGGTGGCCCAGAAGGGGGGACCCTCGAGGCTCTCGGCGACCACGTCGGTGCCTTCGGCGCGCCATCGCTCGATCATCCGCTCGGAGGCAGGTGACAGGCCCCGCCCCAGGGCGCCGCCCAGCTCCAGCCAGACCACTCCCTGGACGGGACGGCCCTGCAGCGCCTCGAGGTGCGCCTCCCGCAGGGGATGCAGCAGGTCCTGGGACAGGCGGTAGCCCGCCACCTCCAGCGAGCCTTCACAATCCAGCTGCTCTCGCAGCTCGTCGGTGGTCGTCCTGGGCCCTTCCCCCTGGAGACCCGCCGCCAGACGCAACCGCAGCAAATGATTGAAGTAGGACTCGCCATTGGTCACAGGCTGCCACAGCAGCAGACGCGAGGCGTCGATTCGCCCGCTGTCGAGAGCCGTTGTCGCCAAGAGTGCGCCCGTACGCATGGCCCAGACCGTCAGATCCCGGGGACATTCGCCCATCAATGCCTCGGCACAGCCGGCCAAGTCGTCGCACCAGGTCGCCCAGGTCGCTTCCCCGAAATCGCCCTCGCTGTCGCCGGTGCCAAAGAGATCGGGGACCAACACCGCCATTCCGTGACCGGCCAGCAGCCGAGCCTGGCGGGCGATCATCCTGCGGGACTTGTTCATCTCCTCGCCGAAGGGGGGCACGAAGAGCACGCTCCCGCTCGGCAGAGCAGGCGGCACGGGACCATAGCTCATGGTGAACAGGCGCCGCCCGCCGACCTTCAGGAATCCGGGGCGGGCGGCGGGGCCCATGGCTGCGCACAGGGTCATCTGCGGCAGCGGTCTACGAGCTCGGCCAGATTCCCCAGGGTTTCGAACACCTCCGCGCTGATATCGTCGTCCTGCACCGCGATATCGAAGGATTCCTCCAGGGCAGTGATCACCGAAACCACCGCCATGGAATCCAGCTCCGGGATGGCCCCCAGCAAGGGCGAGTCCGGCCTCAGGCTCGCGGTGCGAGCGCCCAGCTGCAAGACCTCACCGACCAGGGCCCTGACTTGGTTGAACGTCGACATGGCGATCTTGCCTTTTGTTGCGAATCGGCTCTGGATTTCTCGGAGGAGACACGGCGCAAGGCGGGCCCAGCCGCCACGTATTCTATACCCCTCGCACATGGATTTTCGGTCGCGACCCGCCCCTCTCGCACCCGATAGCCGCCTTGCCGGGGGTCCCGGATTCGTGGGATAGTGCCGCCCGCCCCCGTGGTCCCGGCACCCACCGAAAACCCCAAGGTCACAACAACCATCGTTTCGGAGCCAGGCACAGCATGTATTTCACCGGCTTTCTTCTTCCCGGTGCGTCGCCCGAGGCCATCGAAGAGACAGTGTCGCGGCTCCCCCAGGCCGCACGCGCTCACCATGACTTGGTGACCAGCGGCAGTGCGGCGGTGCTGGCCCCGCCAGAGAGTGCCTATTGCGCCGAGGGCGTCATCTCCCTGGTCTTCGGACACCTCCGCTGGAGCGGGAAGATCCCGGCTGAAGTCGGCAAAGCCCCACGCGGACCCGAGGCGCTGTGGCGGGCCTACCGCGCCCTGGGGCCCGAGCTGGCGGGCCTGCTGGGCGGCCATTTCGCCTGCGCGCTGCTCGACAGTGTGCGCCAGCGGGTGCTGCTGGCGGTGGACCGGGTCGGCACCGCCCCCGTCTACTGGGCAGTCGGTCCCGGCGGCGCGCTGGCCTTCGGCTCCCGACCGGATGGGGCGGCGCTCGCTGCCGGTATCGAGCTGCGCCTCTCCGATCAGGCCCTTTACGAATACCTCTACTTCCACATGATCCCCAGTCCGGACAGCGTCTTCGAAGGCGTGAAGAAGCTGACTCCTGCCTCATGCCTGGTGTATGAGGACACCCAAGTCCGGGAGCACGACTACTGGCAGCCCGAGTTTCACACCGAAGGCGACCTGGGAGCCCTGCGCGAAGAACTGCTGAGCACCCTGGAGACCTGTGTTGCCGATGCGTCGGTCCTGCGCCCGCAGCCCGGCGCCTTCCTGAGCGGGGGACTGGACAGCTCCACGGTGGCAGGCATGCTGGCCCGCACCGCCGATACGCCCGTGCCCACCTACTCCATAGGCTTCGACGCCGAAGGCTATGACGAGACCGCGTACGCCCGCATCGCCGCGGAGCACTTCGGCACGGAGCAGCACGAGTACTTCGTCACCCCGAGCGACGTGGTCGACTCGGTACCCCGCATCGCCGACGCCCTGGACGAGCCTTTCGGCAACTCGTCCGTAGTCCCGACCTATTTCTGCGCCAAGCTGGCCGCGGAGGATTCAAGGTCTCTGCTGCTGGCGGGCGACGGGGGCGACGAGCTGTTCGCGGGCAACGAGCGCTACCGCAAACAGCTGGTGTTCGAGCGCTACGCCAAGGTCCCCGCGATTCTGCGTCGCGGCCTGCTGGAGCCGCTGCTGGACGGAGTGGCCCCGCTACGACGCCTGCCCCTGATGGGCAAGGGCAAGAGCTATATAGACCAAGCGCGTATCCCCTTGCCCGACCGTCTCCAGACCTACAACTACCTCCACCGATATGCCCCCCGCGAGATCTTTGCCGCGGAGTTCATCGAGCGGGTGGATACTGAGCGCCCCCTGAACCTGCAGCGCGACCGCTACCTGAAGCCTGCCGGGCCGGTCGATCCTGTCGACCGCATGCTGTTCCTCGACTGGAAGCTCACCCTCGCGGACAACGACCTGCGCAAGGTATCCTCCATGTGCGCCCTGGAGGGCGTAGAGGTCGCCTACCCCATGCTGGACGACCGGGTGCTCGAGCTGGCCTGCCGAATCCCCCCGAGCGCCAAGCTCACCGCCAGGCATCTGCGCCGCTTCTACCGCGAGGCGATGCGCGGCTTCCTGCCGGAGGCCACCCTCGGCAAGCACAAGCACGGCTTTGGCCTGCCTTTCGGCGTCTGGATGCGCGAGCACCCGTCCCTGCGCGAGATGGCCTATGACAGCCTGGGCGCACTCAAGGCACGCGGGATCGTGGACAGTGCCTTCATCGACCAGGCCATCGCCATGCACTCCGGCGGCCACGCCGCCTACTTCGGCGAGCTGGTGTGGGTGCTGGTGATGCTGGAGATGTGGATGAAGCGGCGCTAGATCACCTCCGCGAGATCCCCCTTCTCCTGCAGCCAGGCCTTGCGGTCGCTCGCGCGTTTCTTGGCGAGCAGCATGTCCATGAGGGAGCGGGTCGTCTCCTCCTCGTCTACGGTGAGCTGGACCAGCTTGCGGGTATCCGGGTGCATGGTGGTCTCGCGCAGCTGCTGGGGATTCATCTCGCCCAGGCCCTTGAAGCGCTGGACGTTCGGCTTGCCCTTGAGCTTCTCGGCGACGATGCGATCCAGCACGCCCTGCTTCTCGGAATCGTCCAGGGCATAGAAGACCTGCTTGCCTACGTCGATCCGGTACAGTGGCGGCATGGCCACATAGATATGGCCGTTTCTCACCAGGGCGAGGAAGTGGCGCAGGAACAGGGCGCACAGCAGGGTGGCGATGTGCAGGCCGTCGGAGTCGGCATCGGCGAGGATGCAGATCTTGCCGAAGCGCAGGCGGGACAAATCGCTGCTGCCCGGGTCCACCCCTATGGCCACAGAGATGTCGTGCACCTCCTGGGACCCCAGCACCTCGGCCGGGTCCACCTCCCAGGTGTTGAGGATCTTGCCTCTCAGGGGCATCACCGCTTGGAACTCCTTGTCCCGCGCCTGTTTGGCCGAGCCGCCGGCAGAGTCGCCCTCCACCAGGAAAAGCTCGGTGCGCACCGAGTCCACTGCGGTGCAGTCCGCCAGCTTGCCGGGCAGGGCCGGACCCTGGGAGATCTTCTTGCGTACCACCTTGCGCCCGGCGCGCATGCGGGCCTGGGCCGAGTTGACGGCCAGCTCGGCGATCCGCTCGCCGGCCTCGGTGTGCTGGTTGAGCCAGAGGCTGAAGGCGTCCTTGATCACCCCCGAGACGAAGGCCGCGCACTCGCGCGAGGACAGGCGTTCCTTGGTCTGGCCGGAGAACTGGGGATCGAGCAGCTTGACCGAGAGCACATAGCTGACCCCCGCCCAGACATCGTCGGGGGCCAGCTTGACCCCCCGGGGCAGGAGGTTTCGAAACTCGCAGAACTCGCGCACCGCATCGGTCAGCCCGGACCTGAGCCCGTTGACGTGGGTGCCGCCCTGCGACGTGGGAATCAGGTTGACATAGCTCTCGAAGACGCCTTCGCCCCCTTCGGGCAGCCAGACCACCGCCCAGTCGGCGGCCTCTCTGTTGCCCTCCATGCTGCCGACGAACGGCGCGTCGGGCAGGATGGGGTGGTCCTGCAAGGCATCCAGCAGATAGTCCTCGAGACCTGCCTCGTAATGCCACTCGACAGTCTCGTCAGCGGCCTCGTCGCGAAAACAGACCCGAAGCCCGGGGCAGAGCACCGCCTTGGCACGCAGCACATGCTTGAGCTGCCTGACCGAAAACTTGGGGCTGTCGAAGTATTTCGGGTCCGGCCAGAAGCGCAGGGTGGTGCCGGTCGCGCTCTTGAGGACTCGACCTATCTCCTCCAGGTCGGAGGCCTTGTCGCCGTTGGCAAAGGCCATGTTGTAGTGGTGGCCGCCCCGCCGCACCCAGACCTCCAGGTGCTTGGACAGGGCGTTGACCACCGACACGCCCACCCCATGCAAGCCGCCCGCGAAGCGATAGCTCTTGTTGGAGAACTTGCCGCCCGAATGCAGCTTGGTGAGGATCACCTCCACCCCGGGCAGCCCCTCTTTCGGGTGCAGATCCACGGGCATGCCGCGGCCGTTGTCCTCGACCTCCAGGGAGCCGTCGGCGTAGAGGGTGACCCGGATCAGGTCCGAGAAGCCGGCCACGGCCTCGTCCACGCTGTTGTCTACCACCTCCTGGGCGAGATGGTTGGGACGGGTCGTGTCGGTATACATGCCGGGGCGCTTGCGCACCGGCTCCAGCCCACTCAGTACCTCGATGTCGGAGGCATCGTAGCCGATCATCGATCGCGCTCAGAAAAAGCCGTCGTCATCGGTCTTATCGATTCCGATCGCCGGACCCGCGCTCAGGTTCTCCAAGATCTGCTCGACCGGCTTGGCCCGGCCCAGCATGCAGAAATAGTCCTGCATCAGCTCCCGGCGGAAGTTAGGGCCGTACGCGCCGCGGACCTTCTGCCACCCGGGATCTTTCATCGGAGCAACCTGCCTATGCTTGCGCCCGATGACGAATGCGTAGGTCTTGTATTCGGAGGTCTCGCAGCGCATGCCCTCATACATGGCATTCACGGCCCCCTGGTCGGAGCGCAGCACCAGCCAATAGCGCAGCACCCCGTCGTCGCCGATGCTCAGGTGTTTCTTGTCGACCAGGACCGTAAAGCCTTTCTGCACCTCGGTGATCGAGGCCTCCTTAAGGTCGTCCGTGTCATAAAGCTCGGGAAGGGAGTCGATCTTGTCCTCTTCCCATTTGTGGTCCTGCGAATCGTCGTAATTGAATTCCGGCTCCTTGTTCAGAATGATGTCGTGATAGGGGTTGTCTTTGGAGACCGCCAGCGCCAGGGTGGGAAGCCCGAGCGATCCGGTAAGCGACAAGAGAAGGATCAGAATGCGTGCAGGCTTCATCAGCAGATACCGGGTCGCGCTCGCGGAAAGGCGGACAGTTTACACAATCGCCTAAGCGCTAACGACTGATCGCTAACCGCTGCCGGAACTTTTCATTAGCATTTGCTTATTTTATGTTGATCTAGATCAATGTCACCGCATTCCGCAGGGCGTAAGTTGGTATTTGGGTGAATGTTCCTTGCACCCTTTGTCATTGCAAGGAGGTGTACCATGAAGACGAGCAAGAAGCTGCTTGCGGCCGCGGTGGTTGCGGGCACCACCCTGCTCCCGCTCGGCACCGCGGAGGCCTTCTGGGGCTTCTGGCCGGGCAGCTGGTTCGACGGCTGGGGCGGGTTCGACTTCGGCTTCCACTTCGGAACCGGCTGGCGCGGCTGGGGCAACGGCTGGGGATACTACCCCGGGTACGGAGGCTACGGTCCCTGGTATGGCGGCTATGGTCCGTGGTACGGGCGCTACGGCTACCCCTACTACGGCGGTTATCCCTACTGGGGTTATCCCCCCTATGCGCTGCCCGTGCCGGGAGCACCGGCTAAGCCGGCCACCAAGGCCGAGAAGTAGTCCTTCCTAGCGGAGCGCCGCGTCCGACCGACGCGGCGGCGCACCCGGGCAACACCATGCCGATCACGGGCAGCTTCCTGGGCGACGGAGTCACCAGCACTCTGGATTTCACACTGGAGATCCTGACCTCGGAGGGATGAGACCGGACGGCGCTCCTCGACGCCCGCATAGACCGGCGGGGGAGGATGCGGGTGGAGGAGACAAGCGGGGCCGGGAAGGGCCCGGCCCCTGAAGAGGGACTCAGGCTACTCGTTGCTCGGCACCGATCATGTCGCGAATCACCGGGTACAGCTGCTCGGTCTCGTCCTGAAGTCGATCCAGGACCAGTTCGAACATCTCGTGGGTCTCCTTGAGGAACTGGTCGTATTCGCGGATCACCAGCTTTTTGCGCTTGAGCCTGCACCACTCGCTCAGATACTGGGCGAAGATCCGCTTGATCTCCTTTGACCCCCCCATGAATCGATCCGCCAGGTTGTTGACACGACGCTCTTTGTGAATGAGGGCTCTGTGCACAAGTCGCCCGGTGAACGGCTGCGCCGCCGCCGGTATGGACCGGGCCGGCGAGCACAGCGGGACTGACAAGCACCGGGGGCAGCTGCGGCGTGTCGCGAAGGCCGCCATCGAGTTGTAACGCGGCCAGGCGCCGCGCCGTGCGTGCCCTGGTGATCGTAGCGACCCTCACCCAGCGAGTGAGTCTCATATTGCTCCAAATCTATCGGTAAACCCGTTGCTTGCCAGGTGCACGAAGCGGTCAACTGCGGTTTCTAGGATAATGGTCCCCCGAGCACCAAACCGAATCAAGCGATCAGCATGCGCATCCATTTTGCGGGAGGCGGTCACTCCGCCGAGTACATAGCACGCCGCCTGATTCGCGAAGGCCACAGCCTGGTGCTGATGGAGCGAGACGAGGTGCGCTGCCGCGAACTCGAAGACGCCCTGGATGCCCGGGTGATGGTCGGCAGCGCCACCAGCATCGCCGACTGGAAGGACGCCGACTTGGCCAAGGCGGACGTCTTCGTCGCCTGCACCCGCTCCGACGAGGTGAATACGGTGGCCTGCCTGATCGCCGACGACCTCGCACCCAGCGCTCTCAAGGTGGTACGCCTGCGTACTCCCGAGTTCGACGACTGGCAGCGCATGTTCGCCGCGTTGAAGGTCCGGGTGGACCGGATCGTACACCCCGAGAGCGATGTGATCGCACGCATCTTGAGGGTCCTGTCCGTGCCGGGCGTGTCGGACGTGCGTGACTTCATCGACGGACGGGTCAAGCTGTTCAGCATGAACGTGGAATCGCGCTCGGCGGTCGCAGGACGCGCACTGAGAGAGCCTCTGGAGTTGCCGGGTGGCGGCGCGATCAAGATCTGCATCATCCTGCGGGGGACCAAGGCCATAGTTCCCATGGGCAACGAGACCCTGCTGCGGGGCGACCACATCTATGTGCTCACCACCGACGATGCGCTGAATGACGCCCTGACCTTCATGGGAGTGGCACGGCGCGAGCGTGTCGGCCAGGTGTTCATCGTGGGCGGCGGCGAGGTCGGGCTGGCCCTGGCGCGCCTGCTCGAGACCCAGAAGGTCTCTGTCAAGCTTTTCGAGCGAGATGCCAGGCGATGCGACTTCCTGGCCGAGAACCTCGCGGGGACCCTGGTGCTCAATACCGACGGGACAGACCAGGAGGTGCTGCTCAGAGAGAGCGTGGAGTCGGCCGACGCCTTCATCTCGCTCACGGGCAATGACGATGCCAATCTGATCGCCTGCCTGCTTGCCCGACGCTTTGGAGTGAACAAGGTGGTGCCCATGATCAACCGGCTGAACTACCTGCCGCTGGCCCAGCGCCTGGGGATCAACACCTCGGTGAGCCCGCGAGTGAAGGCAGCGGATGCAGTGCTGGAGCTCATCCGTCGAGGCGGCGTGGTCTCGGTGCGCACCCTGGGCGAAGAGGCGGCCGAGGCCATCGAGCTGGTGGTACCCGCCGGCTCCCGATACGCCGGCCGGCCCCTGAGCGAGATCGATCTCCCTGCGGGCGTCCGGGTAGGGGCCATAGCCCGCCCGGAGGACGGCGAGGTGATCCTTGCCGACAGCGGATCGGTCATCGAGGCGGGAGACCGGGTGGTCTTCTTCGCCCAGGAATCGGCAGCACCTCGGCTCGAATCCGAATTGCTGGAAGGCCCGACCCGTCCAAAATGGCTGCCCCGCTGATCTGCTTCCGCACCCTCGCTTGGGTGCTCGGCGCCTTTCTTGTCGTGCTGGCTGCCAGCATGCTGGTGCCGGCCGCCTATTCGTCGCTGACCGACGGCGCGGACCTCGCTGATCTGCTGGAATCCGCGGGAGCAACCGCACTGGCGGGGGTTGGGCTGCTCGCGGCCGGATACCGACGCCCTCGCACGGAGCTTCGCCGGCGCGAGGCGCTGCTGCTGGTGGTGCTGGTCTGGGCGGCGGTCTGCGCCTTCGGCGCCCTGCCTTTCTATGATGCGAGCCCTTTCACGAGCTACACCGACGCCCTTTTCGAGTCCACCTCGGGCTTCACGACCACAGGGGCCACCGTCCTGCCCCGGGTGGAAGTCCTCTCCAAACCCCTCCATCTCTGGCGATGCTTCAGCCACTGGCTCGGGGGCATGGGCATAGTCTTGCTCGGCATCGCCGTACTGCCCTTGATCGGCCAGGGCGGCACCGGGATGTACCGGGCAGAATTCTCGGGCGCCGAGGCCGAGCGCCTGCGCCCCCGGGTAGTGGAGACGGCGCGCGCCCTATGGCGGATCTACGTGCTGCTCAGCGCGGCCGAGATGGTCTGTCTCATGGCGGCCGGGCTCGGCCCCTTCGAGGCCCTTTGCCACACCTTCTCCACCCTCGGAACCGGCGGCTTCTCGACCCGCACCGAGAGCATCGGCGCCTTCAGCCCCCTGGTACAGTACGTCGTGGTCCTGTTCATGCTGCTGGCGGGGATGAGCTTCGTGCAGCACTTCCGATTGTGGATCGAGCATTCCCCCGCCACCGTGCTCAGGGACTATGAGCTTCGCGCCTACCTGGTGGTGGCAGTGGTCGCGACCCTGCTGGTGGTGGCCACCCTGGTCCCGCGTCCCGCACTCGACTCGGTCGGGTCCTGGGAGCCGACCCTGCGCGTGGCCCTGTTCCAGGTGGTCTCCATCCTCACCACCACGGGCTTCGTCACTGCCGACTATGGCCAATGGCAGCCGGCCGCCCAGCTGATCCTGCTGGTCTTGATGTTCGTCGGCGGATCGACCGGCTCCACCGCCGGGGGCCTCAAGGTCGCCCGGATCATGGTCATGTTTCACGTGATCCGCCGGCACTTTCGCCAGCTGACCGAGCCACAGGGGGTATTTCGCATCCACATCAATGGCAACCTCGTCCCGGAGCTGACGGTCTGCGCCGTGCTCAATCTCGTCTTCCTGGCTTGGCTGACCCTGCTGGCCGCCAGTCTCGCCGTCGCCGCTACCGGGGTCGATCTGCTCACGGCCGTCTCCGCCGTCACCGCCTGTCTTTTCAACATAGGCCCGGGACTCGGCGCCGTCGGCCCGGCCGACAGCTACGCTGGCCTGAGTGACGCCGCCAAGTGGGTCCTGTCGATCTGCATGGTCGCCGGTCGCCTGGAGCTCTACACGGTGCTGGTGCTGCTCACCGCGGGTTTCTGGAGACGGTAAAGGCGTTTCGAACGGTTGCGCCATGAGGCGTATCCTGGCTCTACAATTGCTTTAGGGGTGCATCGAGCCGCGGGTCGGCAAGAGATCCGCAGGCACAGCCGGTCCGCCGGCCCGAGAAAGTCCGTCGAGACGCCGAGCCGGCCTCCGTCAGCGGTCTCGGGCCCCGCGGAGTCAACACCAAACGGGAGGACCGAATCATGTCCATCTGGGTACTTGTCGCCGACACCAGCCGCGCCCGCGTATTCTCTGCGGACAAGCCTGCCGGCCCCTTGGAGGAGATCCTGGATCTCACCCACCCGGAAGGGCGCCTGCACGACGCCCAACTCGCCAGCGACCAGCCGGGTCGCGACAGGAACTCCATGAGCGGGAGCCATTCGTACGCGGAGGAGACGCCGCCCAAGCGGGACGCAGCGGCCAGATTCGCCTCCCAGGTCTGCGATGCCCTGGAGGAGGGCCGGGTCGCCGGCAAGGTCAGCAAGCTCTATGTGATCGCCCCGCCGACCTTCCTCGGGCTGCTGCGCAAATGCCAGCACAACGGGCTGCGCAGCCTGGTGGCCGAGGAGATCTCGAAGAATATCAGCACCCGGGACGTGGAGACGATTCGCGCCCAGCTTCCCAAGTACATGTAGAGCGCCCCACTGCGCGTCCGTCGCTCCTCGGGAGACGGCGGCGCGCATCGGGGCGAGCTACTCTATCTCGACCTGACTCGGGTAGAGTTCCGGGAGGGTGCCGGTCAGCAGCCGGATGGACGCCTGGCTCAGGAGCGAGCGACAGTAGCCTCGCTCGCGCGTGTCGTAGGACTGGATCGCCGCGGCATCGGGCAGACAAAACACGACCGCGTTCATGAGCGCTCCTTGCCGGGGGCTGACCAACAGGAACGTGGCTCCGACACCCATCTTCGGGCCATTGAGTCCCCAATAACGTTGATACCCTTCCACGGCCAGCGGCAGCCCCTCACCAGCCTCGGGCAGGGTGCGCCTGCGCGACTCAATAGACCGGATGCTCCCAGCCCAGCAGATAGGCATCGAGCACCCAATAACGATTCCCGCGCTTCAGTAACGGCAGCTCCCGCGCGTAGTCACCTGGCCAGGCAGCGTTTGCGAAGTTCTGCTCGGCGACCCTCAGGGTGCCGCCCGCTTCGTCGACCGCCGTGATCGCCGCCACATACCCGGTGCCCAGGTACTCCCGCCCATAGACCAGCAGATCGTCCACCGAGGGCGGCCGCTCCGATCCGTTCGGGTAGGTCGCCAAGGGAATCCGACCGCAATCGGCATCGCAGTTCGAGTAGGCCTCCACGCCTCCGGGTGCGGTCCCCAGCACTCGACCGTACCTGGTCACACAGCCCGTGCTGCACGTCTCGGGCAGCGCCGGCGCACCTGCTGCCCAGGTCGGCCCAGCGAGCAGCAAGACGAGCAGGGCAAGGGTACTCGGCATGAAGCGCAGGCCCGATCGAGCAACGCTGGATTCGATCACTGAGGGTTCCCGTATGGCTCCACTGACGTGAAGGAAACCATAGCAGAAGCGGCGCCCCCGGCTCTGCCGGTGCGACTCCGCGACGGGGCCGAGGTGGACCACTCCAGGCACCGCTGCTAGGATGACGCATCATCTTTACGGAGACCCTCGATGCCCAAGGTCATGATGTATACGACCGCCGTCTGCCCCTATTGCGTCCGGGCCAAGATGCTGCTGGGAAAGAAAGGGGTCGACTTCGACGAGATCCGCATCGACCACGATCTGGCGCGCATGCGGGAGATGATGACGCGCAGCCAGCGGCGGACGGTACCTCAGATCTTCGTCGACGACTACCATGTCGGAGGCTATGACGACCTGGCCGAGCTGGACGCCTTCGGCGAGCTGGACCCCTTGCTGGGACTGGTGCCCCATGACGACGAGGCGGCCTTTCCCCATGCGGCCGATGCCTCGGAGGACGGCCCGACCTGATGGACCCCGAGGGCGCCGTCCGGCTCGACAAGTGGCTCTGGGCCGCACGCTTCTTCAAGACCCGACAGCTTGCGGTGCAGGCGATCAATGGCGGAAAGGTGCATCTGAACGGGCAGCGTACCAAGCCCGGCCGCGAAGTTCGGATCGGGGCCAAACTGGAGATCCACAAGGACGAGCTGACCTGGGTGGTCGAGGTGCTCGGGCTATCCGCCCGGCGCGGCCCGGCAACCGAGGCGCAAGAACTCTACCAGGAGACCGCAGAGAGCATCGAGCGGCGCGAAGAGATACTGCAGCAGCGGCGCCTCCAGAGGGCCACGGGAGCCCAGCCGGCTGCGCGCCCGACCAAGCGAGACCGCCGGCTCATCCATCGCTTCAGGCAGGGCACTGACTAATGGACCAGGACGCCTTTCGCCGCACCTATAGGGACGTCAACGAGCGTCCCTGCGCCTACGAGAAGGGCCTGCTGACCAACCAGTGCGACTGCTCCCAGGCCGAGCGCTTCTGCATCGCGGAGCGAGAGGGCGTACATTGTCGATCCGACGCCGGCCAGGCTCAGTGTCTGGAGTGGCTGGAGCTGGTGCGCGCAAACGCGCGCTTCGCCCTCAAGGCGGACCAGGAGCGACGCAGCCTTCCCCATGCCAAGGCCATGCGAGTCCAGGTGGGCGGACTGCGCGGACTGCATCGGGCGTTGGAGCCCGACGTCCCACCGCCTCAGCCCATTCCCGAGGTGTTCGGTCTTCTCAACCGAGCCAGAGAGACCTATTCCAGCCTGAATGACGTCCCCTTCCAGCGGGTCATCAAGGAGGTTGCGGCCTACCGGGGTCGACCGCGCCTGGCCGGCCGGCGCGGCCGCTGAGCCGATGTCACCCGGCCTCGCTTCTCGAGTCTATTGATTGATCCATCGAAAAGGAGCTGCTTATGTCGGATTCTGAGCTGGAAGTAGCACCCTATCTTGCGCTGATGGTCAAGCAGGGGGCCTCGGACCTGTTCCTGCACACCGGGGCCAAGATGCTCATAAAAGGTCAGGACGGCTTCCACTGGGTCGGCGACGTTATGCCGCCTGGACTCACCGAGCGGGTGCTGCGATCCGTGACCAGCGACGAGCGGCTCAAGGAGTTCGAGGAGAAGGGCGAGGTCGACTTCGCCGTGAGCCTGACCAACGTCGGACGCTTTCGGGCCAACGCCTTCCGCCAGCGCGGAGAGGTCTCGATCGTGTTCCGACACGTCAAGAGCGACATCCCCACCATCGAGGAGCTGCGGGTTCCCCAGGTGCTCAAAGACCTGGTGGTGCAGAAGAACGGCCTGGTTCTGATCGTGGGCTCCACCGGCTCGGGAAAGTCCACCACCTTGGCGGCCATGATCGGCCATCGCAATGCCAACGCACCCGGTCACATACTCACCCTCGAGGACCCCATCGAGTATATCCACAAGCACCAGAAGTCGGTGGTCGCCCAGCGCGAGATTGGGGTGGACACCGCCAGCTTCCACACGGGCATGCGCTCGGCCATGCGCGAGGCACCCGACGTGATCCTGATCGGAGAGATCCGCGACACCGAGAGCATGGACTACGGTCTGAAGCTCGCCAATACAGGCCACCTATGCCTGTCGACCCTGCACTCGAACAACACCATCACCGCGCTGGACCGCATGGTGAACTTCTTCTCCCGCGATACCCAGGCCCAGGAGGTCAAGCGGATCGCCGAAGACCTGCGCGCCATCGTCTGCCAGCGCCTGGTCCCGACCAAGGACGGCCAGAAGGCCGCGGCAGTAGAGGTGATGATCAACACGCCGAGGATTAAGGACCTGATTGCAAAGCAGGACTTCGGCACCATCCGTGCCGCCGTCGAGAACGGCGCCCAGTATCATATGCAGACCTTCGATCAAGCCCTGGTCAAGCTCTTCGACGAAGGGCGTATCTCGGACAAGGTGGCCGTCGAGTTCGCGGACTCCAGAAACAATGTGGCGTTGCACATCCGGCTCAACGCCGCGGGCGCGAAGCTCGGCGAAATCTCTCTCGAAGACATAGGCGGGTCTCTTCAGGACGTCGACGACGACGCGCGAGCATAGGCCTCGCCAACCCGGGGCCAGGCGCGCCAAACGGGGGCTATACCCGTCGCACATGGGTTTTCGGGAAGCGAGGTGCGTCTATCGTGCTCGAGAGCAAGACGCTGCGACGAGTAATGGCCCCCTCTATTGCGAGGGGCCGCAACGTGGCTATCGGGTACGAGAGGCGTGCATTGCGAGCGAAAATCCATGTGCGACGGGTATATACTGCACCGCTCACCAAGACCCCCGTTTCGACCCCCTTCGCTACAGATCGCATCGATGGACAAGACCTACGACCCCCATGCCATAGAGCAACGCTGGTACCGGACCTGGGAAGAGCGCGGCTACTTCGCCCCCGAAAACACGGCCGAGGGTGGGCGCTACTGCATCATGATCCCGCCGCCCAACGTGACCGGCAGCCTCCACATGGGTCACGGCTTCAACAACGCGGTGATGGACACCCTCATCCGCTATCACCGCATGAAGGGCGACAAGACCCTCTGGCAGCCGGGCACCGACCATGCGGGGATCGCCACCCAGATGGTGGTGGAGCGCCAGCTCGAGACGCAGCACAAGGCCCGCCACCACCTGGGTCGCGACGCCTTCATCGAGCGCATTTGGAAATGGCGCAAGGAGTCCGGCGGCAACATCACCCGCCAGCTGCGCCGACTGGGCTCCTCCCTGGACTGGGCCCATGAGCGCTTCACTATGGACGAGGGCCTGTCCAACGCGGTCAAGGAGGTCTTCGTGCGCCTCCACGAGGAGGGGCTGATCTACCGCGGCAAGCGCCTGGTCAACTGGGACCCCAAGCTGCACACCGCCGTCTCCGACCTGGAGGTGATCAACGAGGAAGAGAGCGGGCACATGTGGCACTTGCGCTATCCGCTCTCCAACGGCCGCGGCCACCTGACCGTGTCGACCACCCGCCCCGAGACCATGCTGGGCGACTGTGCGGTGGCGGTGAATCCCGAGGACCCCCGTTACAGGCACCTGATCGGAGAGCTGGTGGAGCTTCCGCTGACCCGGCGACGCATTCCCATCATCGCCGACGAGCATGCCGATCCCGAGCTCGGCACCGGCTGCGTCAAGATCACCCCGGCCCACGACTTCAACGACTACGCCGTTTGGCTTAGGCACCGAGATGAAGTAGCGATCAGCGGCCAGCCAAACGGCGGTCTGATAAACATCTTCACGCCAGATGCTCGGATCAAAGACAGTCCGCTTAATGACTTCAGTTTTGGCCATAAACCAAGATCTGGAAGTACCCGACTTGCGAACGAGCAGCTCGCCGGGCCACCAACTGTTGACTTGCTCCCTGAAAAGTACTGGGGCCTGGACCGCTACGAGGCCCGCAAGCGCATCCTCGCCGACCTGGACGCACAGGGGCTGCTGGAGCGGATCGTCGATCACAGGCTGGTGGTGCCCCGGGGGGATCGCTCGGGGGCCGTGATCGAGCCGTTGCTCACCGACCAGTGGTACGTACGCATCGCCCCGCTGGCCGAGCCGGCGATAGAGGCGGTGGAGAAGGGGCGCATCCGCTTCGTGCCGGACAGCTGGAAGAACACATATTACGACTGGATGCGCAACATCCAGGACTGGTGCATCAGCCGCCAGATCTGGTGGGGCCACCGCATCCCCGCCTGGTACGACGCCGAAGGCAACGTCTACGTCGGGCGCTCCGAAGCGGAGGTGCGCGCACAACACGACCTGCCCGCGGACTTCGCCCTTGAGCAGGATCCGGACGTGCTCGACACCTGGTTCAGCTCCGCCCTCTGGCCTTTCTCCACCCTGGGCTGGCCGGAGCAGACCGAGCGGCTAGGCGACTTCTATCCCACCTCGGTGCTGGTCACCGGCTTCGACATCATCTTCTTCTGGGTCGCCCGGATGATCATGATGGGGCTCAAGTTCATGGACGACGTGCCCTTTCGAGAGGTCTACGTGCACGGACTGGTACGCGACTCCCAGGGCGACAAGATGTCCAAGTCCAAGGGCAATGTACTGGACCCCATCGATCTCATCGACGGCATCGACCTGGAGACCCTGGTCGCCAAGCGCACCAGTGGCATGATGCAGCCCCAGCTGGCGCAGAAGATCGAGAAGGCCACCCGCAAGGAGTTCCCCGACGGCATCCCCGGCTTCGGCACCGACGCCCTGCGCTTCACCTTCGCCGCCCTGGCTGCCACCGGCCGGGACATCAAGTTCGACCTGGGCCGCATCGAGGGCTACCGCAACTTCTGCAACAAGCTGTGGAATGCCTCGCGCTACGTGCTCATGAAGACCGAGCACCAGGACTGCGGCGCCAACGGCGGCGCTGTAGAGCTGTCGGTGGCCGACCGTTGGATACTGTCGCGCCTTCAGTCAGCCGTCCGCACCGTCTCGACCGCCATCGAGGGCTATCGCTTTGACCAGGCCGCCCGAGCCATTCACGAGTTCGCCTGGGACGAGTACTGCGCCTGGTACCTGGAGCTGTCCAAGCCGGTCCTCAACGACAAGAACGCCAACGAGGCGACCCAGCGCGGCACCCGATGGGCCCTGGTGCGGGTGCTCGAGACCCTGCTGCGTCTGATCCACCCGATCATGCCCTTCATCACCGAAGAAATCTGGCAGAGGGTGGCCCCACTCGCAGCCGTGCCGGGCGACACCATCATGTTGCGCCCCTACCCGATGGCCGACGAAACGCTGGTCGATGAGAAGGCGGTACAGGAGATGCGCTGGGTGATGGACTTCATCCTGGGGATCCGCAAGATCAAGGGCGAGATGGACATTGCGCCCGGCAAGCCCGTGCCCGTGCTGCTGGCCCATGCCTCGGAGCAGGACGCGCGTCGGGTCCGGTCCAACCGCCTCTACCTGGACTTTCTCGCGCGCACCGAGTCGGTCTCCATACTGGCAGAAGGCGACGAGGCCCCGGAGTCGGCCACCGCCCTGGTCGGGGCCATGAAGCTGCTCATCCCCATGGCCGGCCTGATTGACAAGGAGGCGGAGCTAGCCCGGCTGGAAAAGGAGATCGGCCGCAAACAGGCGGAGCTGGAGCGCACCGAGAAGAAGCTGCTCAATCCCAGCTTCGTCGACAAGGCCCCAGCGGCGGTGGTGCAGAAAGAGCGCGACAAGCTCGATCGGCGGCGCACCGCCATCACCAAGCTCCAGGAGCAGGCCGCCAAGATTCGGGATCTGTAGGAGCGGCCGATAGCCGCGATGACCGGTGATCGAGTCAGGCCACCAGCCCCCGGCCCCTCAGCTCCTTGATCTGGTCCCGGATATGGGCGGCCGCCTCGAACTCCAGCTCCCGGGCGTGCTGGTACATCCGTTTCTCCAGTGCCTTAAGCTTGCGGCTCATCTGCTCCGGGGTCAGGGCGGCGTACTCGGCGACCTCCTCGGCCACCTTGGCATAGCGTCGGGCGCTGGTCGGGCCGCCCGGGTAGGCGCCTTCCAGGATGTCGGCCACCGACTTCTCGACCGTACGGGGAGTGATGCCATGCTCACCGTTATAGGCGGTCTGCTTGGCCCGGCGTCGCTTGGTCTCGTTGATGGCCCGATGCATGGAGCCCGTGATCTTGTCGGCGTAGAGGATGGCCTTTCCGTGGGCGTTGCGCGCCGCCCGCCCGATGGTCTGGATGAGGGAGCCCTCCGAGCGCAGAAAGCCCTCCTTGTCCGCATCGAGGATTGCGACCAGCGACACCTCGGGCATGTCCAGCCCCTCGCGCAGCAGGTTGATGCCGACCAGCACGTCGAACTCGCCCAGACGCAGGTCGCGGATGATCTCCACCCGCTCGACTGTGTCTATGTCCGAGTGCAGGTAGCGCACCCGCACGTCATGCTCTCCCAGGTAGTCGGTCAGGTCCTCCGCCATCCGCTTGGTCAGGGTCGTGACCAGCACCCGCTCGCTCGCGGCCACCCTCAGGCGGATTTCCGAGAGCAGATCGTCGACCTGGGTGGTGGCGGGCCTCACCTCCACCTCCGGGTCCACCAGGCCCGTGGGCCGCACGAGCTGCTCGACCGTATCTCCGGAGCGACGAGCCTCGTAATCGCGGGGCGTGGCCGAGACGTAGATGGTCTGGGGCGAGCGGGCCTCGAACTCCTCGAAGCGCAGGGGGCGGTTGTCCAGGGCCGACGGCAGCCGGAAGCCGTACTCCACCAGCGTCTCCTTGCGCGAGCGGTCTCCTCGGTACATGCCGCCGAGCTGGGGGATGGTGACATGGCTCTCGTCCACCACCAGCAGGCCGTTGGCGGGCAGGTAGTCGAACAGGGTGGGCGGGGGCTCGCCGGCCTGGCGTCCGGAGAGATAGCGGGAGTAGTTCTCTATGCCCGAGCAGTAGCCGATCTCCAGGATCATCTCCAGGTCGAAACGGGTGCGCTGCTCCAGGCGCTGGGCCTCGAGCAGCTTGCCGACTTCGCGCAGCTGCTCCAGGCGCTCCTTGAGCTCGATCTTGATCTGCTCCACTGCACTCAGCAGGGTCTCGCGCGGGGTGACATAGTGGGACTTGGGGAAAACGATGAAGCGGGGCACTCTGCGCAGCACTTCGCCGGTCAAGGGATCGAATAGGGAGAGGTTCTCGATCTCGTCGTCGAACAGCTCGACCCGCAGCGCTTCCAGCTCCGATTCGGCCGGATAGACGTCGATCACATCGCCGCGCACCCGGTAGCTGGCCCGGTGCAGCTCGATCTCGTTGCGGGTGTACTGCAGCTCGGCCAGACGGCGCAGCAGCTGACGCTGATCGATGCGCTCGCCCCGATCCAGATGCAGGACCATGCCGAGATAGGCCTGCGGGTCACCCAGGCCATAGATGGAGGACACGGTGGCGACGATGATAGCGTCCTCGCGCTCCAGCAGTGCCTTGGTGGCGGACAGACGCATCTGCTCGATGTGCTCGTTGATCGAGGCATCCTTCTCGATGAAAGTGTCGCTGCTGGGGACATAGGCCTCAGGCTGGTAGTAGTCGTAGTAGGAGACGAAATACTCCACCGCGTTGTTCGGAAAGAAGTCCCGGAACTCGCCGTAGAGCTGGGCCGCAAGGGTCTTGTTGGGGGCCAGGATCAAGGTCGGACGCTGCACCGCCTCGATGACATTGGCGATGGTGAAGGTCTTGCCCGAGCCGGTCACCCCGAGCAACGTCATCCCCGCCTCGCCCGCCCGCAGCCCGGCGACCAATCGGGCGACGGCCCCGGGCTGGTCGCCGGCGGGCTGGAAGAGAGATTCGAGTCGGAATTCTTTGCTCATCGGGGATTCCTTCGCACCGGGGCGATTCGCTATTATTACCGCTTGCCCGTACCCTCTCGTCAGGCAGTTCCCTGGACCTTCTCCCGACTCGACGAGAGGCGAGGACCCCACCCCCGACAGGCGCCAGAATGAGCATCAAACTCTCCGCCCGCGTGCAGGCCGTCAAGCCCTCCCCCACCCTCGCCATCACGGCCCGCGCCGCGGCGCTTCGCGCGGCGGGAAAGGACGTCATCGGTCTGGGTGCAGGCGAGCCGGACTTCGATACCCCGGAGCACATCAAGAAGGCCGCCATCAAGGCCATCAAGGACGGCTTTACCAAGTATACCCCCGTGGACGGGACCCCCGCCCTCAAGCAAGCCGTCCTTGCCAAATTCGAGCGTGACAACGACCTGAGCTACAGGCCAGAGCAGATCCTGGTCTCCTGTGGCGGCAAGCAGAGCTTCTTCAACCTTGCGCAGGCCCTGCTGGACCCGGGTGACGAGGTGATCATCCCGGCACCTTACTGGGTCTCCTATCCGGACATGACCCTGCTGGCAGGCGGCGCGCCCGTGTTCGTCAGCGCCCCGGCCTCCCAGAGGTTCAAGATCACACCGGCCCAGCTCAAGGGCGCCATCACCCCGAAGACCCGCATGGTCGTGCTCAACAGCCCGTCCAATCCCACGGGCATGGCCTATACGCGCGATGAGCTGACGGCCCTGGGAGCGGTGCTCGAAGAGCATCCTCGGATCATCGTCGCCACCGACGACATGTACGAGCATATCCTGTGGACGAAAGAGCCCTTCGTGAACATCCTGAGCGCCTGTCCCGGGCTTTACGAGCGCACCATGGTGCTCAACGGGGTGTCCAAGGCCTATTCCATGACCGGCTGGCGTATCGGCTATGCGGCGGGGCCTGCAGAGCTGATCAAGGCCATGAAGAAGATCCAGTCCCAGAGCACCTCCAATCCCACCTCCATCTCCCAGGTGGCGGCCCAGGCCGCCCTGGAGGGGCCGCAGGACTGCGTCCAGAAAATGCGGGTGGCCTTCAAGGAGCGCCACGACTATGTGGTGAAGCGTCTGAACGCCATGCCAGGGGTGAGCTGCCTGGCCACCGACGGCACCTTCTACTGCTTCCCCAGCATGCAGGAGGCCATCGCGGGCATCGATGAGGTCAAAAACGACCTGGACTTGGCGGAGTACCTGATCGAGCGCGCTGGCGTGGCCCTGGTACCCGGCTCGGCCTTCGGTCTGCAGGGCTATGCGCGTATCTCCATCGCCACCAGCATGGACAGCCTGGAGAAGGCCCTGGACCGGATCCAGCGAACCCTCTCCGCCTGACGGGAAAGCATCGGAAGCTCACAAAGAGCGCCGACGCTCGAAGGCCACCCTCGGAGGAGACCAAAGCGCCCCCGAGCCGCGTCGCGGCAGCTACGGGGCGAGCGCCGGATTCGGTGGTCCGGTGCTGACCGCGCCTATCCATCCGACCCCCTCTTGAGATCATCCCGAGAGAACCCAATAGTCAGCTCAAGTTGCAGTTTTCCCCCGGGCAGGTATGCTTGCGGAACCCCCTGCACCACCCCGGGGTCTCATTGAAGCGACCTGGCAATCACATAAGGAGCCGATCGAACATGAACCGACTCGACTACACGGCAGTGCGCCCGGCAGAGGGTGCGATCTCGAGCAACAAGCTCGTCAAGAACACCTACACGCTGCTCTCCGCAACCCTGATCTGGAGCGGGATACTGGCGGCCATCTCCATGTCGGTGGCGCCATCGCCGGCCATCGGCCTCGGCACTTCGTTGGGTGCCCTGGTGCTCCTATGGCTCGTGCTGCCGCGCACCGCCAACTCCGCGGCGGGGCTGGGGGTGGTCTTCGCCATCACCGGGCTGCTCGGATTCGGGCTCGGCCCCACGCTCAACTATTACGCCCATCTGTCCAACGGCCCGCAGATCATCGCGACCGCCTTCGGGGGAACGGGTGTGATCTTCCTGGGGCTGTCCGGCTATGCACTGACCACCAAGCGTGACTTCAGCTTCATGGGCGGCTTCATCTTCGCCGGGATGCTGGTAGCGATGGTCGCCATCCTCGCCAACATCTTCCTGAACATCCCCGCCCTGTCCTTGGCGATCTCCGCGGTGGTGATATTGCTGATGGCGGGCTACATCCTGTTCGAGACCAGCCAGATGATCAACGGAGGTCAGACCAACTACATCCTGACCACCATTGGCCTCTACATCGCCATTCTCAACATATTCACCAGCCTGCTGCACTTGCTGGGCGCATTGAGCGGCGACGACTAACCCAGCGCTCCACGGGTATTCATCCGGCGATCGAGACCCCGGCGCAGGCCGGGGTCTTCTGTTTGGAAGGAGAGATATTCCATGGACAGCATGTGGCTGAAGATCCTGTCCGCGGTCCTGGTCCTGGGCTGGATCGCCTTCATGTGGCCGCGAGCCAAGTACTGGCTGCGCAACAGCCCAAAAGCCCAGGAGGGAGACTGGCGGACGGTGCTGCTGCCTTTGGCCGCCGTGGTTCTGTTCGTGATTCTGCTGATTATGTCCGTACGCTGAAACCGAAAAGGCTCGGTTTCAGCGTTATTGGAAAATCGTTGATGGCTCCCGCAGCCAAGAGGTCCGCGATATCGTCAAGCGATTGACTCCTGGCCGCCCATATAGGGTCGCAGGGCGTCGGGGACGCGGATGCTACCGTCGGCCAGCTGGTAGCTCTCCATCACCGCCACCAAGGCTCTACCCACCGCCAGGCCCGAGCCGTTGAGGGTATGCACCAGCTCGGGCTTGCCCGTCTCGGGGTTGCGCCAGCGGGCCTGCAGGCGCCGCGCCTGGAAATCCAGGAAGTTGCTGCACGAGGAGATCTCGCGGTATCTGCCCTGGCCCGGCAGCCAGACCTCAATGTCGTAGGTCTTGGCCGAGGAGAAACCCAGGTCTCCAGTGCACAGGGTCACCACGCGATAGGCCAGGCCCAGCTTTTGAAGAATCGTCTCGGCATGCCTCGTAAGCTGCTCGAGAGCCCGGAAGGAGTCCTGGGGACGTACCACCTGCACCAGCTCGACCTTCTCGAACTGGTGCTGGCGGATCATGCCCCGCGTGTCCTTGCCGTAGGAGCCCGCCTCGCTGCGGAAGCAGGGGGTGTGGGCCACCCAGCGGCACGGCATGTCGTCCGCCTCGACGATCAGGCCGCGCACCAGGTTGGTGACGGGCACCTCCGCAGTGGGGATCAGGTAGAGGCTGCGATCGCCACTCCCTTCCTCGCCCTCTCCCGAGGACTCCCTAGGCACCTTGAAAAGGTCCGCCTCGAACTTGGGCAGCTGCCCGGTGCCCAGCAGGCTGTCGGCATTGACCAGATAGGGCACGTAGGCCTCGCTGTAGCCATGCTCTAGGGTGTGGGTGTCGAGCATCAGCTGGATCAACGCCCGATGCATCCGGGCCAAGGGACCACTCAGGACGGCGAAACGCGAGCTGGCAATCCGGGCCGCCGCCTCGAGATCCATCCAGCCGCGGGCGGATCCCAGATCCACATGGTCCATGGGCTCGAAATCGAAGCGCGGCAGCTCGCCCCAGCGACGCTCTTCGCGATTGTCGTTCTCGTCGCGCCCGGTGGGTACCGACTCGTCGGGGATGTTCGGGATACCCAGAGTGATCCGGGACAGCGCCTCCCGCACCTGCCCGAGCTCGTCCTGAGCGGCCTTGAGTCGATTGCCGAGATCCGCCACCTCATCGAGCAACGGCTGGATGTCCCGGCCCGCAGCCTTGGCCTTGCCGATCCCCTTGGAACGGGCGTTGCGCTCACGTTGCAGATCCTGGGTCGCCATCTGTAGGGCCTTGCGGCGCTCCTCCAGATCGGAAATCGCACCCACGTCCAAGGCCATACCACGGCGCGCGACCCCGCGGGCGACGCTGTCCAGCTCGGTTCTCAGCAAACGGGGATCCAGCATGACTCACGCACCCAGGTTGATCTTGGCGGGCCAGCTCAGGATGTGACCCGCCCCGATCCGCTCGTTCAGATGCTCCAGCACCCGTGCCACCTTCTCCGGCTCGTCGAAGAACTCCAGCACCAACGGCAGATCGAGGGACACATCGATCAGGGTCGAGGAGTGCATCCTGCCGGACTGGCCGAATCCCGCGATGCCACGAAAGGCGGTGACACCCCGCACCTTCTCCTCATCGTGGAGAAGGGCCATCAGCTCTCCGAACAGATGCTCCGCCTCGGTGAGATAGACCCTCACCACGGTCACGTCATGAAACGTCATGATGGCAATCTCCCCAGCACCACCCCCAGCCAGGCGGCGAGCACGCAGGCCGTCACACTGACCAGGGCGTTCAGCACCGCTTTGATCAGATCCGCCTGCTCGATCAGGAGCACCGTCTCGATCGAGAAGGTCGAAAAGGTCGTGAAGGCCCCGAGCAATCCGATCAACAACGCCGCCCGGATGTCCGGGCCGGTCGTCATTCGTTCGAGCAGGACCACGTAGAGCACGCCCATGACCAAAGAGCCCATTACATTGACCACCAGGGTTCCAAACGGGAACCCCCTGCCCAGAAGAGCATAGACCCCGTTGGAGACCCAGAAGCGCAGCAGCGCCCCGCTGGCCCCGCCTGCGGCAATGGCGAATACCTGAGACAAGGCACCGAACCCGTTGCAGAAACCCGCGCATTGTACACGCGGCCTTTTGGACAACGAACCCAGAATGCGAGATGAATGACGCGCAGGCCCGCCAAAGCCGACCTCAAGCGATGCTCCCTCGAGCCGACAGGGCGTTGCGGAAGATCTCCATTTGCTGCGCCGATACCCCGCTCCAATCGAAGTCGGCCGCGAAGGCGCGCACCGCCTCTCTCGACGGCGCCGACGACAGCAGATCGCGTACGGCCGACGCAATGACCTCCACATCCGTGGAGTCCACCAGGCGCCCGGCTACTCGGCGGGTGATCAAATCGGGCGCACCGCCGACGGCACGGCTTACCACAGGTGTGCCGCAGGCCATGGATTCGAGCAGCACGTTCGCCCAGCCCTCCCGGTCGGACAGCAGCAGAAAGGCATCTGCCGCGTTGTAGTACTCCACCAGCTCCTCGGGTCTTTTCTGCCCCAGGAAGCGTACTCGATGGGAGATTCCCAGCTCTCGGGCCTGCCTTTCCAAGGCCCCGCGCAAGGGGCCGTCGCCCAAGAGCAACGTGGTGCAATTCTCCAGGTGTCCGGTAACCCCCAGCACCAGGTCCACCCGCTTGCGGGGGATCAGCCAGCCCGCAAACATCATCACGGGACCCGACAGGCCCAGCCTCTCCCGAACCACCTCTCGATGGACCTGCCTGTACCTCTCCAGATCCACGCCGTTGCGCACGGTGGTGATCTTGGTTGCAGGCACCCCGATCTCGATCAGCTCGTCACGCAGGCTATTGCTCACCGCGTTGACATGGGCCGCACGCTCGAGCGCTTCGAGGATGACTCTGCGCGCCCGCAGCTGACGGCCTATCTCTGTCACGTCACTCCCTCGCGCGGTCATCACCACCGGCCTGCCAAGCGCATCGCCCATGCGCGCGGCGGCCACCCCGTCCGGGTACAGATAATGGGCATCGATGAGGTCGAAATCGAACCCCCGGGCACGGATCGACCGGGCGGCGGTCAAACCCACACGGGCGAGGCCGAGCGGAGTGAGGGACATTCCCAGCTTGGGGATGACCGGAAAGCGCGGATGCATTACCTGTATCCCGTCCCGATCCTCCCGGACCGGAGCACAGGCGGCCCGGGCATAACGCCCGAACACCGGGGCGGTGAAGGGGAACCAGGGGACGGGGGCCACCACCCTGGCCTCCACCGGCTGATCCGCGAGCAGACGCCTGAGGCGATTCTCCACGAATATCCCGAGCGTCGGCTCTGCAGCATGGGGATACAGGCTCGAGAAGAGCAGGATCTTCACCATGGGTAGGCGTCCGTAAGGCCACTGTCGACAATTGGTAGAGACGCCATAAGCCTCGCACCGGGGCGGGACCGTTCCGGTCGCAGCCCCGCCCGGGACAGGGCCGTTTCCGGCTCACGCAGCCTTGGCGTCATGCCCGCACGCAGACCCGGCGATAGTAGTCGGCGTAGCCGTCCAGCATGGTCTGAATGGAAAACACCCGCTCGGCCCGCTTCCTCCCGGCCTGCCCCATCCTGATCCCTAGTGCCGGGTCCAGCAGCAGCCGCCCGATCGCCTCGGCCATGGCCGCAACCTCATTCGGACGGCACAGTGCTCCGGTCACGCCGTCCACCACCAGCTCGGGATTACCGCCCACCGCACGAGCGACTACCGGAAGGCCTGCCGCCATGGCCTCGAGAATGGCATTGCTCATCCCTTCGAGGCGACTGGGCAGGACGAAGAGGTCCGACGCGGACAAGAATCCCGGAACCTGGTCACTGTGACCGGGCATATGCACATGGGGACCCAATCGCAGGTCGGCAACCAGGGACTCCAACTCGGGTCGCAGGGGTCCCTCGCCCACGAGCCAGACCTCGGGCAGCTCTACCCCGAGCCGTCCCAGCATCGCCAGAGCGCGCAACAGGTCCGCATGGCCCTTGACCGGGATCAGGCTGGCTACCGTCAGGAGCACCCGACGCTGCTCGTCCATCCCGAGGGACCGGCGCAATGCCGCTCGATCCTCCGCCGGCCGGAAGCGTTCCAGGTCCACGCCGTTGTAGATCACCTCGAAGCGTCGCGGATCTATCCCTGCCCTGTCGGCATAGCGCTGGGCGGCATCCCGACAGACCGCAAACAGCTCGTCGGTGATCCCAGCCAAGGCCCGGGACGCCCAACGCCGACGAGCCGGCAGCCGGTCGGCATCGATGAAGCCGTGAAAGCTCCACACCAGCCGGGAGTCACCCCGGGCCAACAACCGGCCGAGCACGGCGTCCATCCACGAACTCCAGTTGCGGCAGTGCACGACATGCGGACGCCATTCCCGGATGATCCCTGCCAGGCGGAAGGGTGCGCGCAGATCGTGGCGACCCCGATTCAGCGTCCAGAGGGGAACATCGCTCTGGATGCGGTCAGCCATTTCGCCCCGTCGGTCGAGGCAGCAGACCGCTTGCTCGAACTGCCCGCGCGGCAGGCCATTGAGCAGATTGACGACGCCGTTCTCCAGTCCGCCCCGTGGCAGGCCGTGTACCACGTGCAGAATGCGCAAACCGCGATCATCACCAGTCGTCAATTTGGCGCCCTACATGATGCGGCGAGGCGAGACACCGAGGTGTCCACTCCCAGCGTTCGTCTCTACCCAACGCATCTCAGGGCCAGTGACGGCAATTGAGCACCATGCGAGCTACGAACTTGAAGGCGCTCCGATCCCAGGGGGTAAACCGCCGAAGCATGAAATGAGGGGTGGATCGGCACGAAACTCCCGGCTCGGCGGTCAACGCGGCCTTGAAGCCGAGCGAGGCGACCAGATCCACCTCCCGATGGCTGAAATCTCGTCCGAATTTTCCGTTCGGATAGGCGAACAGCTCGACCTTCTTTCCGAGAATCCTCTCGAGATGCTCCTTGCCCTCACGAATCTCACACAACGCCTGATCTCGCTGCAGGCTTGCAAGGATGGGGTGGGTCACCGTGTGCGCCCCGACACCCATGCCGCGCACGGACAGATCACGAACCTGGTCGCTGCTCATCATGAGATCGCAGGGCAGTGACTTTCCACCCCGATCCTGGAGCCAATTCGCCTTGCTCAATCTCTCCTCGTCCGGCAGATATCGGAGCTTGCGTATCAGCTTCACGGCCAAATCCCTACGCGCCTCCGCAGTGGAAAGGTCCATCCATCGAAGCCCCAGGTCCAAGGGGCTCAGATCTATCCCGGACGCCGGATCCCTGCGCAAGGCCTCGATGATCGTGTCGTTCCACATCCGACCCCCATCGAGGTAGCCGGTCGCCAGAAAGAAAGTCGCCGGGAGTCCCAGCCCCTCCAGGACGGGACAGCCCAAATCGTAAGTATCGCAATAGCCATCGTCGAAGGTGATGCACAGGGCCCGTTTCGGCAATGTCCCGTCGAGCAGCCGATCCACCGCCTCGCCCAGGTCCATCACGTGAAAAAGGCGTCCCATGAATTCCATCTGACGAAGAAACTCTTCCTTGGTCACATCCCCGGGCAGCATGGGATCCGGTTGCTCCAACACCCGGTGGTAGATGAGCACGGACAGACACGGAGAGCCCCCGCGCTGGCACGCTCGAGAGATGACCGCTCTGGCGGCGCCAATGATCACCAGCGCCTTCCTCCCGAACTCGTCGTCACGCTCCCCTCCCGAACAAGGCTTTCTCTCCCGATGCGACGCGCTCGCGCGCCATCTCTCCGAGACGCTGCTCCGATATGACCCGTAGCATCAATATGACCGCCATGTAATGCCACGGAAGATCGAAGTAGGCGAGGCTGAGAAAGGCCCCACCCGTAAAATACGCCACCAGTCCCACCTGGATCATTCGCGCGAGAATCACCGCCCAGCTCAGGTCTTCAACGCCACGGGCATGCCTGATCACCCAGGTGGCCGAACGCCAGGTGCTGAGGTAGATCAACGACCAAAGGAGCAAGCCGATCCAGCCGTGCTCCCCCAAGACGCTAAAATAGATGCTGTGCGCCACCAACACCTTTATCGTGTGATCGGGCGCATAGATCGCAAAGGGCGCCGGCTCCCAGCATTCGAGTCCGCCCCCCGTGATCCTTGCGTCGGCGACATTGATCGCGAAGCCCCAAGAGTTGATTCGCCCCATAGCCGATTCATCGTTCTGGTAATTGCCTATCGTGTCCATCCGCATTTCCCAGGTGGAGGGCATGGACAAGAATACCGCGGGCAGGGCCAGCAGTATGGCGACAGCCCAAACCGCTTTGCGATTGCTCTTGAGCCAGAAGAACCCCGCAACAGACAAGACGGCCAGCAGGGCCCCACGCGACTGCGAGCCCACCGCCGACACAAGAGACAAGGCCATGCCGGCTATCAAGCCATATTTGACCCACCGGTTTCCCGATACCTGCCTCAGATATTCCATCAGCGGCAAGATCATCAGGCTGGCGAGGGCTATCTCGTTGTTTCCGCCGATAAAGGACTGCGAAGGGCCCCAGACTCGATACGCCCCCCCTGTCGTTATGGTAAAAATCCCCCCCTTGATGCTGTAATAGCCGATGGAAATCACGATAATCCAGATCAACTGATCGATCCTCTCCCGATTGTTGATCAACAGCATCGTGAGAAAGGTCACGGTCTGAATCTTCAATATCACGATATAGTAATCGAGCGCCGCGTCCGGGTACCAGGCGGCGAGAGTCGTGACGCCCATCCAGATCAGGAAGAGCAGCCAGATGAAAATCACCGGTTTCTTGGGAAGGGCCAACCTTTCGCCGGTGAACAACAAGGCCGAAAACAGTACCAACGCCACGGTCTGGGCGAACGGGAAATCATACGCCGGCCCCCAGCTGAGCCGGTGGGGGTTCATATAGCTCAGCCACGACCAGAGCAGGATTCCTACATGCGGATGTCGAAAAACGACGGGCAGGAGGCCGAACACGATGATGAAGATGGCGAGGTCTCGAAGGGGCATGAAGCTGAGCCGATCGGAATATCACATGGAGCATGCGGTCAGCGCCGGACCAGACGACCGGGTCGCCCGAAAACGCACCTTACGAAACCCCGGGTCTTGGTCCGCGCAATTCCTCTTGAACCGACGGTTCTGTCGAGCGGGAGTCCGCCATGCTGCGTGCCACCCACCGTCATGAGCGACTCCTCTGATGGCTCGAACCCATTTCCGATACCATATCGACAACCTTGCGCGAGTTCTCACACCACAGAAACTGGCGACGAACGATCGTTTCACGCGCCCGACGCCCCATAGTCCGAGCCACATCCGGCTGCTCTAGCAGCCTCCTGACGCAACGAGCCAAATCCGCCGCATCTTCGGCGGCGAACAGGGAGCCGTTCACCCCGTCGGTCAGTATCTCTTCTATATTCTCCTGACGAGGCGCCACCACCGGCTTTCCCATGGCGAGATACTCGAAGATCTTCATGGGAGAAGAATAAGACGTCGCGGCCGGCTGCAGCGCTATGTCCAGCGCCGCAATATGGTCCACGATCTCCACCCTATCAACGGGCCCGGTGATGTGCACCCGCGCTCCGACACCCGCCGCCCGAGCCGCCTGCTCGATGTCGCCGCGGGCCGGGCCGTCTCCGACGATAATAAGCTCGACATCATCCATCTCCGCCGGCCACTCGCCCATGCCGGCGACCAATTCCACCAGCCCATGCCACGACCTGACCCAGCCGACAAATCCCAATACCCGCTTCCCTTCGAGCCGGTAGCGGTTTCGGACCGATCCGCCGGTCTCTCGCCCGTGGAACTGCTCGGTATCCACACCGTTCGGCATGACCTCCATCCGTTCTTCCGGCACACCGATGCCGGCCAGCAATCGCTTCAGCGGTGTCGAGACACAAAGCGTTCTGGTCGCATGGCCGCAAATCCATCTCTCTGCATGCCGGGCCACACGCCGGAATCTGATCTTACCCTCCTGCGCCTGCTCGAGAGCCAGCGGTGCATTGACCTCCAAAATGACCGGAAGCCCGAACCGCCTGCCCACCAGGACCCCCGCCGCGTTGTACAAGGCATAGCGCTCATAGATGAAATCCGGCTCGAAGCGGCGCACCGCCATGGCCATTTTCATATAGCCGAAGGGGGTATAGGCCATCTCCATCAGCTCCCCGAGGGCATTGGGCACCAGCGATCGAAGGATGCCCAGCCCGCTTCGGCCCCGCTTGCTGCGCTTGCCAAATCCATCCGACTCGACCAGAGCGATCTCCTTGACCTTATGCCCCTGCGAGCGAAAGCAGCGGATGATTTCCGAGATATGGATTCCCTGGGCATCACCGGCCTGCGTCCTGTGGTGGTATAGGATCCTCACTGACCACGACCCCGCGTTTTCCACACATTGCGTGCGCGGCCGACGCACGGCTCCGGCTTGGCGTGCCGGTCAGAACATCGGGCATGCGACGCTGTTGCATCCCGAACGCACCGGCGCACCAAGAAAGGAGTCCCCCCATGTCGCGTACCGACCAGGAGCACTCTCGGAGCTGAGCCCCTACCCACGCTCGTCACCCGTAACCCATGTCACGAGCCAACGCCTCCCCGTTGGCCCGGAGAAAGGCGTCAAGCATCAGCAGGCTCCAGATCGGGACACTGTGGTCTCGTCTGCCGGACTGGTGATGGGTCACGATGCCCTGGATGAACGCCCGGTTGAACACCCCGGTGTCCGCCAACACCCGGCCGAGCAGGACCCTCTGGACCTCCTCGCGCAGCGGCCCCCGAAACCACTGGGCCAGTGGAACGGCAAAGCCCATCTTGGGCCGATACAACACAGCCGAGGGCAGGTAGGGCTCCATGGACTTCTTGAGCAACCGCTTGCCATTGCTCCCCCGCAGCTTCAGAGAGGCCGGCAGTCCCGACATCCATTCCACCAGCTTGTGGTCGAGCAGCGGTACGCGCACCTCCAGGGAGTTGGCCATGCTCGCCCTGTCCACCTTGGTGAGTATATCCCCGACCAGGTAGGTCTTGGTGTCCAGATACTGGATGAGCCCCAGCGGATCATCGGTCGGAGACCTGGCGGCATGGGCTGCCATCACCTCGATGCCCCGGTAGCCCCCCAGCTCGCGCTTGAATCCGTCGCTGTACAAGGATTCCCTGATCTCGTCCCGGAGCAGCGAGACGGTATGGAAATAGCCCTGGACGCTGTCCCTCGCAAGGGCCTGAAAGGTGGTCTTGGCGCGGAAGATTCTCGGTGCCCAATCCGCCTTGGGGTAGAGGCGGCCCAGCGTACCGAACAGGGGCCGGCGCACCCCCAGCGGCAATAGGGAGCGCAGACTCTCTTCATACATGTGCCAGCGGTAGCGGCGATAGCCCGCCAGACCCTCGTCCCCCCCGTCTCCGGACAGGGCAACGGTGACCCGCTTTCTCGCCAGCTCGCAGACACGAAAGGTCGGAATGGCGGAGCTGTCGGCGTAGGGCTCGTCGTAGATGCCGGCGAGACGGTCGAGCAGGCTGAAGTCGTCGGGGTTGACCTCCTCCACATGATGCCGGGTGTGGTACCGCTCGGCCACCATGGAGGCGAACTCCGCCTCGTTGTATTGGGGATCCCGAAAAAGGATCGAGCAGGTGTTGACCGGGTCGGCGGATTCCTGGGCCATCATGGCCACCACCGCGCTGGAGTCCACGCCACCAGAGAGAAAGGCACCCAGTGGCACCTCGGCAATCATCCGAATGCGTACCGCCTCTCGCAGTCTCTCCGCCAGCTCGACCACGGCATCGGCCTCGCTCATGGGCTCGTGGACGCAAAAAGGCGCGTCCCAGTACTCGACCGGCTCACGAAGCGGCTCGCCGCGGCGCAGCTTGAGCCAGTGGCCGGGGGGCAGTTTCAGGGCGCCTTTGAAGATGGTTCTGGGCTCGGGCACATAGCCGTAGCTGAAATAGTCCTCGATCGCCAGGGGATCGATGGTGCGCTGAAGATCCGGGTGAGCCAGCAGGGCCTTGAGCTCGGAGCCGAACAGCAGCCGCCCGTGGCCGAGAGGCGCGTAGTAGAGAGGTTTGATGCCGAGACGATCCCGGGCCAAGAACAGCGTCTCGGTGCGCCTGTCCCAGATGGCGAAGGCGAACATGCCGCGAAACCGCTCGACACACCGCTCGCCCCACTCTTCCCAGGCGTGGACTATGACCTCGGTATCGCAATGGGTGCGAAAGCGGTGACCCGCCGCCAGCAGCTCATCGGACAGGGCCTGGAAGTTATAGATCTCCCCGTTGTAGACCACAACCACCGATTCGTCTTCGTTGAACAGCGGCTGGTGGCCACCCGACAGGTCGATGATCGCGAGCCGCCGATGGGCCAGCCCCGCCCCCGGCTCGATGAACAGGCCCCCGTCGTCCGGACCCCGATGACTCTGGACGTCATTCATCGCCGACAGGAGTGCGCGCGAGATCTCGCATCGTGCCCGCAGGTCAAGGATTCCGACTATGCCGCACATACCGCGATTTCCGATAGCCGTTCTTCAACAGTTGCAGAGCGCTCGCAAGGGCGTCGAAACCCCCGTCGGCGGGACGCTGCGCTTGTAGCGTGTCACCGAAGTCCCTGGACGAGGGCTCACAGGCCCTTCACCTCAACCCCGCGGCACCCGCCATGATCTCGTCCAGGCGCGGCATGGCCTGCGCCACGAAGGCCGCGAGACGCGCCCTGCCCCGGGCCTCGTCGTCCACGGCGATGGGTGTCGCGACTCCGAGGATTGCCGCATCCGGTCGGGAGAAGGTCAGGTTACCCCACACTTGCAGGGTCTTTGCCAGATACTTGTTGTCGGTGTGGCTATCCCCGACCCGGTACCAGTACCACACCAACAGTGTCCCTTCAGGGGCCTTGATGACCGACTCCAGCACTTCGGAGAGGCCCACCGCGGCAGTCGCCTGATACTGCCCCGAGCCGACCTGACGCCATCTCTTCTCTTTCGGGGGGGCCATCTGATTTTCGGCATTGACGATCTCGGCGTCCTGGCGCTGGTAGTCGTACTGATAGACGAAAACGCCGATGCGATCCCGCCCCTGGGTGTAGAAGCGGTACAGCTCCCGGTCCGCCCCTTGGATCTGCGGGCGCCAGTCCCAGTAATTCGCGGTACTCAGCGACCAATCTCCGATGCTCGCCGGCGCCACCAGCGCCGCAGTCTGATGGCGTATGGACGAGGCCTGCATGGCCCAGGCGAGACCCAGCCACAGCCCGGCTACCAGCAGCACCGAGAGGGGTGCAAGGACCGACACCCGGGGCTTGCCCGCGGCGGACGCCTTCACCGACCGGGGAGGCAATTCACCCACGTCCTCTCGCCACATGGCGCCGATGGCGAACAGGATGAGCATCACCAGACCGAAGAACAGCCAGCCGTAGATCAGATGATCGATCCCAACCGCCAGTCTGTTGTCGGACAGGTGGGCAATCATCACAATCAGATAGGCGCGCACCCCGTTGGCGAGCACAGGTACCACGATGGAGATCAGAATGAACACCAGCCGCCGCCACATCGAGCGATAGGTGAGATAGGCGTAGAGACAGCCCAGCGTCACCGAGGCTATCAGGTAGCGCACCCCGGAGCAGGCCTCCACCACCGACCAGTTGCCGCTGGGCAGGGAGAAGAAGAGCCCTTCCCGATAGACCGGAATCCCGGTCAGGCGTATCAGCTCCACCGTAAAGGTCGCCGTGAACTCCATCATGGGCGGGACCAGCCCCTCGCCCACGGGCACGCAGAAGTACAAGAAGGCGAGCGGGAACAAGATCGCCCGGGCCACCGGGGTCCCCACCAGCACCCACACCGCCACCACCAGCATGGTCACGAACATATACTGCTCGACGACCAGCACCGACGCGATATTGGCTGCCAGCCAGCCCGCGCCGCTGGCGAAGAACACCCACAGGGCGTGAAGCTCGTGGGTAGGGTCCAGCTGCGCCAGCTGATGGCGCCTGTCCCAAATCAGCCAGAGCGAGATGGGGACAATCAGGAACCCGTGGGCAAAGGTCTCGGACCTGATCCAGATGGAGACCATGGACCAGGCCGTGTGGTGGAACAGCGCCATGACCAGCGCCAGGGTGATCCCGACCTGGACCAGACTGCGTCGCCAAACACCGACGGCCGGAGAATCACGCCCGACATCTTCCCCAATCGTGCTCACACCACCTCCTCCAAAGCGCCGAGCATCCGGGGCAGATGGCTTTCCCAGGAATAGCTGTCCAACACCCGCTGTCGCGCCTTCTGCCCGATTTCTACGCCATCGCCGGTATCCAGCACCCGCTTGAGCTGTTCCAGGCAACCGTTTGGAGTATCCGCTATTAGCACCTCTTCCCCCGCTTCGGCGTCTATCCCTTGCAAGGCAGCCGAACTGGCAACCACCGCTTTGCCCAAGGCCATGGCCTCGAGCACCTTGTTCTGGACCCCGCGCGCCACCTGCAGGGGGGCGACGGACGCCCTGGCGTGCAGCACATAGGGTCTGACGTCGTCCACCGGGCCCGTCACCACGATCCCCCTCCGCTCCCCCAGTCGCTTGACCGCATCCGCCGGGCTCCGACCGACGATATGGAAGACGACATCCGGATGGCTCCGATGCAGCTCCGGGAGCACTTGGTCGGCGAGCCACTGCACTGCGTCCACGTTCGGCCAATAATCCATGGCGCCGACGAACACCAGCACGCGTTGGCCATCGGCATAAGGCGTGGGCAAGTCCAGGGACGGTGCGAACTGGCCGGTATCCACCCCATTGGCGAAATAGTCCACCCGGTCGGCCACCTCGGGGGCGAGGGAGCGGAAAAGACTCGCCTCCGCCTGAGAAACGAAAAAGGAGCGATCGAACATCGCAGCAACCTCGCGCTCATAGGCGAGCAGTTGCCGGCTTTCCCGGCGATAGAGCCGTCTCATCGGAAAAGACTTGCGCGCAGCATACTGGGTCCACTTGTCCGAGTCGACATCGACGAAATCGATCACGCGGCGTAGCCGCGCGAAGCCAGGCGCCGTCAAGAACTGGGCCATGCAGGAGGAGAAGGCCAACGCCCGAGTCAACCCCTCGCGCTCCACCACCCGCCTCACCCATCTGGCCATCTCAGGCGACGCATAGTAGGGCAGGGTCAAGGCCCGTCCGTCGAGCAGCCCCTTCAGGCTCCTGACCTTGGCACGACCAGGCGCCAGACGCACCAGCTGTGCCTCCTCGCACAATGACTTGAGGTCTCTCTCATGGACCCAATCGGTTTCGTCGTCCACGAAGGCTCCGAGGAACACACGGTAGCGTCGGGACAGAAACTCCAGCATGTGAAATGAGCGGATCTTGTCGCCCTTGTCCGGCGGATAGGGAAAGCGATGACAGAGAAAGAGCAGGCCCGGTTTCATGGCGAATGGAGGGAGCGGCAAAACCTCAGCCCAGATCCTTGGCCAGCCAGGGACCGATGCCGTTGGCCAATGGCAACGGCAGGCGCTTCCAGGCGGCGATGAAGGCTCGATATTTGGGATTCAGGGGGTTGACTTCGGGGACCCGGGCCGCACGCACCAAGCAATACTCGTAGCTCAGAGGAGTCGGCTCGAATCCCCAGTTCTTCTTGAAGCTGAAAGACCCGGTGCCCAGCTTGCTGCGCCCATAATCGAACACCCGGACCCCTTCCTCGGCGCTACGCCTCATCAGGTCCCAGTACATGAAGTCGTTGCCCTTGAGTTCACGGGCCACCGCCAGGCTGCCGCCGTAGTAGGGCAGCACCTGGTCCCGGAAGTAGAAGCTCATCACCGCTGCGACGTCCCGACCCTGGTGCTGCACCGCCAGGATTCGGCAGTCGTCGCCGAAGGCCTCCTGCAGCAGCCGGAAATAGCGCTTGGCGGATACCGGAGTGCCCAGGTTTCTCACACTCTCGGCGTAGATGGCGTAGAAGCGCTCCAGGTCCGCTCCCGGCTCGCCTCGAAGGCCGGCCTGTATGCCCTTGCGCACCATGGCCCGCTGCTTGCGCGGGATCGCCTTGAGATTGGCCTCGGGGTCCGGGTCTATCGCCTTGACGAAGGTAACGTAGAGGTCCTTGGCCGGCCAATCCACACGGGTACGCTCACGGTTGCGCAGCTCCAAGCTGCCCACGCCCAGGCGCCGGGCCAGCTCGCACGCAGCCTCCTCCAGGGCTCGACCGGCTTGGTGCGACACGGCAGCGACTCCTCCGTACACGCAGAACGGCAGGGAGACCAGATTGTTGCCAAACAAGAGACTGCGGATGTGGGCCAGCGGCAGCACGCCCTCGATCCTCCCGTCGCGCTCGGCCAGCAGGAAGTGGGTGCCGTGCCCGAAGGCCCGCTCGATGATCCTGCGCCACTCCACTCGGTGAAAGAAGGTGGCGCCCGGGCAAGCGTCCACGAAGGCGTTCCAGCCGGACTCGTCCCCTTGCGCAAGCGCCCGCACCTCCACCCGAGATGGAGCCTCGCGACCAAGCTGCTCAGACATCGGGAGTCCCTAGGAAGGTCCGATCCATGCGCGACCAGGCAAAGTCCGAGAGCAAGCGGCGCAGACGGCCCTCGGTGCGCTCCAGGTTGAGGTAGTGGCGAAAGCGCGCCTTGGCCGGGATGCCCGGCACCCTGGGCTGATCCGGATCTATCTCCCAGGGATGGAAGTAGAAGACGCAGGGCGAGGCGTCCCGGCGATTGACCCGCCGCATCGCCCAGCGGGACGCGGCATAGGGCAGCAGACGAAACCAGCCGCCACCCGAACAGGGCAGCTTGCGTCCCCCGATCGTCACGGTGGTGACTGGGATCTCCAGGAAATCGCTGCCATTGGGCCGAAACGGAAACCTCGGCGCCTCAGGCATGCCGTAGAGATCATGGCGGATCGGAAAGATGCTGGAGCTGTAGGAGTAGCCACTCTCTTCCAGGACCGCCAGGGCCCAGAGATTACGCGAGCCGATGGAATAGCTGGCTGCCCGATAGCCCTTGACCGTCTGGCCGGACAGGTCTTCCAGCAGGGCTCGGGTACGCTGCACGTCCTGGCGAAACGCCTGCGGGTCCTGCTGAGTGACCCGCACATGGGACCAGCCGTGGCTCGCCAGCTCGTGGCCCCCCTCCACGATGCGCCGTACCACGGCCGGAAACCGCTCGGCGACATAGCCGAGGGTGAAGAAGGTCGCGCTCACGCCCGCCTCGTCGAACAGACCGAGGATGCGGTCCACGTTGGCCTCGACCCGGCTGGGGATGCGCTCCCATTGATCGCGGCGCACGCTGCTCTCGAAGGCGGAGACTTGAAAGTAGTCCTCCACATCCACGCTCATGGCATTGACCGGACCACCCGAGCCCGGCCGGGGGATCGGCGCGGACATCATGACACCCCCTGGCTCGCCGATCCGACACCTGCCCAACGGGCAAGCGCCCGCCCAATGCGCTCGGCCGCGCGCCCATCCCACAGCTCGGGCACCCGTCCGACCTTGCCGCCGGTCGCCAGCACATCCGCGAAGGCGCTGCGGATCTTCTCGGGGTTCGTGCCCACCAGGAGATTGGTGCCCTCCTCGATGGTCACGGGCCGCTCGGTGTTCTCACGCAAGGTCATGCAGGGCACCCCCAAGGCGGTGGTCTCCTCCTGGAGTCCACCGGAGTCGGTCAACACCAGTCTAGCCTCGCGCATCAACCCCAGCAGCTCGAGGTACCCCAGGGGAGGAAGCACCGAGATACGCCCGTCGGCGAGCAGGAGGTCCAGACCCGTGTCCCTGATCTTCTGACGGGTACGCGGATGCACCGGAAAGAGCACCGGCAGCTGCCTGCTAAGCTCGACCAGGGTGGCCAACAGCGGCCGCAGCACTGCCTGGTCGTCGACGTTGGACGGCCGATGCAGAGTCAGCACCCCATAGCCGGTGTTGGCCAGGTCCGGCACCAGACTCTGAGCCTCCAGCACCTGGAGGGCCGGCACCGCCCGCCCCACATTGTGCATCAGGGTATCGATCATCACGTTGCCGACGAAATGGATGCGCTCCGGGGCTATGCCCTCGCGCCGCAGATTGACTTCGGCCGCACGCTCGGTGGTGAACAGCAGCTCCGAGATCTGATCGGTCAACACCCGGTTGATCTCCTCGGGCATGGCCCGGTCGAAACTGCGCAGACCCGCCTCCACATGGGCCACGGGCACCCCTTTCTTGATCGCCACCAAGGCGCAGGCGATGGTGGAGTTCACGTCTCCCACCACCAGCACCAGATCCGGCCCCACCTCGTCCAGGGCCTGCTCGAAGCGCATCATCACCTGGGCGGTCTGTACCGCATGGCTGCCGGAGCCCACCTCCAGATCCTTGTCCGGCTCTGGTATGTCCAGCTGCTCGAAGAAGGGCGCCTTCATCGCCGCGTCGTAATGCTGACCGGTATGCAGCAGAGTGGCACGAAACCCCGAGCCGGGGGCCCGCAGCACACGGATGATCGGGGCGATCTTGATGAAGTTGGGCCTTGCTCCGACCACGCACAGGACCTTGCAAGCCTCCAGAGCCATAGTCACCCGTCTTGCCACGGCAATCTCGCCCGATATCGGATCAGCGTTGGCGCGCCAGCACGCGCTTCAGGGCCGCAATCTCCAGCTCGAGAGAATCGAGCCGCTCGTCCAGCTCCCCGCCGGACGCAGGGCCTCGGACGACCTCATGGGTCGCTGTCGACGCCGGGTTTTCCGCACCCCAGTACTCGCCCCTGAGCTCCTCGGTGACCGTGGACACCTCGGGCGCATCCATGCGGCGCAGGCCTTCCAGATAGCCGAACAGCAGCAGCCGATCGCACAGGCTGTTGACCTTGCGGGGAACCCCTTCGGAGAAGTCGAAGATGGTGTCGAAGGCCGCGGGGGTGATCTCCGGATCTCCCTTCCAGCCCACCTTGCGCAGCCGATAGACGATATAGCGCTCCAGCTCCTGGCGATCCAGGGGGCGAAGCTGAAAGGCGGCGATGATGCGCTGGCGAAACTGCTCCATGTCGGGCCGGCGCAGGGTCCGGCCAAGCTCCTCCTGGCCCAGCAGAAAGCTCTGAAGCAGGGGCGCTCCCTCGTGCTCGAAATTGGACAGCATGCGCAGCTCGTCAAGCGAGCGGGCGGGCAGTCCCTGGGCCTCGTCAACGACCAGCAGGACACGCTTTCCCTCGGCCTGCCGCTCCTTGAAGAAACGCTCGAGATGGCCGAGCAGCTCACCCTTGGGCAGGCCCTCGCGTGCCAGGCCAAACGAGGCCGCCACCGTGCGCACCAGGTCATCGGCCTCGAGCTGGGTCGTCACCAGCTGACTGGCCACGAAACGCGCCCGATCCAGCTCGCCGAACAAATTTCGGGCCAGCATGGTCTTGCCCGTACCTATGCCGCCTGTGATGACGATGAAGCCCTCGGCCTGCTTCAGCCCGTAGCGCAGGTAGGCCATGGCCCGGTTGTGCGCGGTGCTATTGAAAAAGAATCGGTGGTCGGCCGTCAGCTGGAAGGGCTTGGCGGTGAATCCATAGAAATCGCGGTACATGGATGGCTACCACCTCGTAGCGAGAGTCAGAGTCAACCGATTCTCCGCATATTGTCCCTGCGCCGATTGACTCGCGCCCATCCGTTGGACACGTCCGTACCTGAACGAAGTGGAGAGGTGTTTGCTCAGCTGTCTGGACAGACCGGCAGTAATCGTCAGGTCCTGGTAGTCGGAACCTGCCCCCCCGCGATCCGTCCAGGTCACGCCGACGTTAGCGGAGGTATGAGGCCCCACTCGGCGGCCAAGATTGAGGGCCGCACTCGTGGTGTCGGAGACACCCCGGCGAGACGTGGCGCCGGAATCTGCGTTGGCCCTCGCGACCAGTCTGGCCGCCGAGGCGAGCGAGGCGGCCGGACCAAGCCCGGACGCAGAGGCGACCCTGGTCGCGGAGACGAACCTGGCAGCCGAAGCGAGCCTGGCACTCGAGTCGGTGCCCGAGCCCGAGCCCGAATCGCGCGAGACCACGTTGAAGGAGGTGCTGATGCTCGTCTTGCCAGTGGTCAAGCCGTAGGCCAGGGAGAGCCGGCGCTGAAGAAACACGTCAGACGACTGAGGCGCGGTCTGAGGGAGCAAGGAGGAGAGCAGCTGATCCGACGCCGAAGCGGGTTGACCCGGCAGGTTCTGGGCGACGAGGCGGGCAGCCAGATCCCCGGCCCCCAGGACCGCCTGCGACGGTAGCCCCGGGGCAACCGCGCCCAAGAGCCCCGTAGCAACCTCCGAGGCCACCTGGCTGGAATCCGGTACCGTCAGCCCGAAGATCTGGGCCGGCCCGCCCAGGCTCGCCTCCAGCACATTGGCTCGAAAACTACTCAGCTCCTCGGAGTATCTGAGTCCAATGACGCTGCGCCGAGACTTGTGGCTCAGGGACAACGCGACGGTACGGCCGAACGAGCGCTCTCCCACCGTCAGCGAGGCCTTGGTGCGGGGATTCGGGGTCCAATTGAGGGTGGAACTCAGGACCAATGCCGAGCCCGCGCGGTAACCACTACCGACCCGATTCTTCTCCCAGCCGAGCTCAAGGCCCACCCCCCATCGATTGTTGAGCTTACGACCGATACGCGCCGCGAGCCGCTCGAAGGCATCGGTACCCCGTCCGCTGTTGGACACACCTCTACGGCGATAGGACAGGCTCCACGGGAGCGCAGCAAAGTCCGGGCCGCTGGTCAGCGAGTAGCTGATACCCCAGCCGGTACTGGCACCCTTGGTGCGATTGCCGATCGTCAGCACATCCGACCTCAGCTGAAGGTCCGAGCGAGCAAAACTTCCGTGACGCAGACGCAGGTGCGGATTCAGATTCACGGACCAGGTCTGCTGCGTGCCCTGGGTGACGTTGAGGTCGTCGATCCCGACACCCCTGGATGGATTCGTCACCCTGGAGCCGGCCGACGCGGCAGCGTTCACCGAAAGGACCTCGGGATACAGCTCTAAGTCGGCCTTGGCAGAGAGGGCGTGCCTCAGATCATCCGCTTGATCGTTCTCGACATAGTCGATGGCCCGCAGGGAGTAATCGATAGCGAGGTGTCCTCGTCGACTCTTCGCCGAAAAGGCCATCCCAGGCACCACCTGGAGCACTGTGTCGGAGCCTGGGTCTCGCGACGCAAGGCCGATGTTGTCGGAATAGTGCAGCTCAGACGACACACGGGTCGTCAGCCTCGTCTCGGCCCCGAGCGCGAGCGACAGGGAGCCCGCCATACATGCCATGGCGAGCAAAGGAACCCCTGGCCGAAGGCGCCGAGGCTTTGCCACAGGGTTACTCGCCATACCGGTCGTAGTAACCGCCGTAATAGTAGTAGTAGTAGCCCGGATAGCCCTTCATTCCCAGCGGACGGCACTTGTTCAGGACCAACGCGACATTGTCCGCTCCGCCCAGCTGCTGCGTGGCCTCCTTGAGCAGGGAGCGCGCGGTCCTCTCCGCCTCCACCACCATGACTATCTGACCCATCTCGCGGGCCAACACACTGGCCTCGGTCGTGGCCAAGATGGGCGGTGAGTCGAACAGGACCAAGCGGTCCGGATAGCGGTGCGCCAGCTCCGACAGCAAGGCCTTCATCGCCTTGCTGGCCAGCAGCTCGGTGGAATGGGTATGGCGGGAGCCGCAAGGCATGATCGTCAACTTCGGCATGTCGGTGGCGAGGATGACGTCCGACAGTCGACACTCGGGATCGCTGAGCAGGTCGAGTAGTCCGAGGCGATCCTGCACCTGCAAGAGCCTCGAAAGTCCCGGCTTGGCCACGTCCGCATCCACCAGCAGGATAGTCCGGTCGAGCTCCTGCGCCACGGAGATAGCCATGTTCAAGGAGACGAACGTCTTACCCTCGCTCGCGATGGAGCTGGACACCATAACCAGATTTCGCGGCTTGCCCGCGTCCGCCCCCCTTTCGAAGGCGTTGATCAGGATTGGACGCTTGATGAGCCGAAAAGAATCGCCCATGCGGCTGCGATCCCCGTCCAGAGGGATGTAGCCATCCAGCTGGAGCCGGTGCAACGACAGGAAATTCCCATCGGCGACCTCGCCGACTTCTCCGGCCGCCCCGTCGCCCGAGGGCGATCGACCGGCTGCGGAGTCGCGCGCCTGCGGGCCTTGCTCCGCGTATTGAGGCCCATGGGCGTTCGCCTCGTTCTCCGGCCAATCTCCTAGCCGATCCTCCGCCACGACGGCCTCGGACCCGTCCTGCGCAACGACTCCGGGCGCCGGAGGCACCTCCTCCGCCTTGCGGCCCTCCCCTTCCTTGGCCAGCTTGCTCAGTGCCTTTTCGATAATGCTCATGGTGGGGCCCGCTGATCAGATGATGCCGATGTCGAGCAGGTAATTTGCCGTCAGTGCCCCATAGGCGGCGAAAAGCAGGGACGCCGTGACCACAAAGCCCGCGTTGGTCAGCTTTTGCCGGCGAGTCTGCACATCTGTCCAGACCATGTTGACACTGCCCAGCACCAGCATACCGGAGGCCTCCGATAGACTCCGCCGATCATAAAAGACCGGGATCAGCTGGGACAGGCCGAGCGCCAGGCCTATCCCCGCTAATAAGGCAATTCCGAAGCCCAAGCTCGAAAGCAGGAGACGATCGGGTCCACTCGGTGTCAGAGGCACGCGCGGTGGCTCGATAACCCGGAAGGACACCACATCGCCCGTGGTGTCGACCTTTTCCGCCAACTTCAGAGACTCGTAGCGGGCCATCAGACTGTCGTAGTTCTTCTTGATCAGGCCATAGTCGCGGTTGAGTCGCTTGAACTCGGCTTCCACCTCCAGATTCCGGTCGACAGACCGCTGCATCGCTTCGACGTGTTTGCGATGGTCCTCGACCAGGACGCGCTTGGCCGCCACTTCCGAATCGGCGTCGGCGAGACGCAGCTTCAGCTGCTGGTAGACCGGGTTCTTGGCCAGCATGTCCTCCTGAATCAGCGCGCCGGTCGCATCGGGCCCCGACTCGGGATCGAAGGCCTTCTGCTGCTCCTTGAGGCGGTCGATACTGCGCTGCAACGCCACCGCGTCCGGATGCTTGGAAGTAAAGTTCACCAGCAGCTCGTTGAGCTTGCTTTCGAGCTCGGCGAGCTTCCTGTCATAGGGTGTCGACGCCAGCCCGCGCGGGTCCTGCTCGGGCATCAAGCCAAAGGTCGGGACCTCGCCATCGAGCTGGCGCTTGAGCTCCTCACGCTGGTCGGTCGCGATCCGAAGACTCAGCTCGGACTGCTCCAAGGCGGCCTGCTCCTTCTGCAGAGCCTGATAGTAGCCACCCGCATTCCCGCTCATGTCGGCAATATTCGTCTGCTTGAACTCCTTGACGCGCTCCTCCGCGGCCTGCAGGCGCTGCTCATGGTCGCGGATCTGGTCCTCGAGAAAGCGGCTCGCCGAGTCCGTCTCCTTGCGTCTGTCCCCTAGGTTGCCTTCGACGAACAGGGTCAGCAGTGACTGGGCGACCAGCTTGGCCCGCTCGGGGGACTTGTCCCTGTACCTGATGGTATAGAGGTTAGTCCGGCCAGCACCCTGCAGCCTGAGCCTCTCCGACAGTCCGCGGATCAGCTCGTCCATCTGTGCCGCGGTCTTGGCCTCGAGGTCCAGATCGGTCATACGGGCGAGCTTCTCGAGCGTGGGCCGGCTCATCAGGGTACGGGTCATCAGGCTGATCCGCTGGGCGTCATTGGTCTGCACGGCCAGTCCGGACAACAAGGGCTTGAGCAATGTCTGCGTATCGACGTAGACCCGCGCCGAGGACTGGTACTGATCCGGCAGCAGGGTCACCCAAACCCAGGCCCCCAAGGAGATCACCCAGGCGAGCACCACCGAGTACCAACGATAGCGCCAGGCCCCATAGAGGACGAGCAGTACCTTTTCCAGCAGCTCCTGTAGCATGGCGGCAGTCGGCGGGTCAGAACCAGGCCTCCGGGATAATCAGGATGTCGCCGGGGTGCATGTCCACATTGGCGGTGATGTCCCCGTCCTTGATCAGATCCTCGATACGCACCCTGTACTGCGTCAGCTTGCCATCGACCTTTCTGGCGATCGTCGCCTTGTTGCCCGCGGCATACTCGGTCAAGCCTCCCACCTGGATCATGACATCGAGCAGGGTCATGCTGTCGCGATAGAGCAGCGCCTTGGGCGTCGCGGCCTCCCCAACGACCCGGATCTGGTCCGCGTAATCGCCGACGAATCCGCCGACCATCACCGTGACCAGAGGGTCGCGCAGGTAGATCGAGAGCACCTCCTCCAGATCCCGAGCCAGCTCCACGGGGGTCTTGCCCGCTGCCGGCACCTCTTCCATCAAGGGCGCAGAGAGATATCCGTCCGGCCGCACCGGAACAGTGGCGGAGACCTCGGGATTGCGCCAGACGAACACGTTGACACTGTCGCCCGGTGCGATCCGATAACGGGTGGCATAGCGTTTGTCGCCAGTTGCCGACTCCAGCTCAGGCAGCTTCCAGCTGCAGCCATTCAGACCGATTAGGGCGGCCATGGCAATCCCGAACAGGGTGATCAACGGCCTAGACAGCTTCATCATTGCTCCCAAACTCCAGAGTGAGGACGGAATTGCGGCGCGCTCATTTTGAAAAATCCGATCAGACGAGAAGGCCCTGAAACCTGCAAGCCGTGGAGAAGAGTCTGGGGAGGAGCAGCCGTTTCACACTGAACCATTTGATAACGAACAACACTTCTCGCAAGGCAGCCCGAACTGTCGCGAGCGCAAGAATGATACCAGAAAGAGACTCCAAGAGCCTACTCGTCGGCTCAACACGCCTTGCCGAGCCCAGTCTTGCATTGCTCGAAAGCGGGCGAGCGGCAAAGATACCCGAAGACGCGACTTCCCGCCCGAACTATCGCGCGACCTTCTACGCGGATCACCAAAATCGACCCTTGCGCGCGACAGCGACGAGCGCGCCCGATATCATCCCCCGACCGAGGCCAGACGTCGAGCAGGAGCAGCCATGGTCGAGAATCTGTTCAAAGGTGCGGGCTATGTGGTCCACGGTATGCGATTGATCCTGCGTCCTGGACTGCGCCGTTTCGTCATAGTTCCGGTCGCGGTCAACCTGATCGTCTTCTCGGCGCTGATCTGGCTGGGCATCACCCAATTCGATGCCGCTTTGGATCTTGTTCTGCCCGATTCCGGCTGGGCCGCCTATTTCCGATGGCTGCTCTGGCCTTTGTTCGCCCTCGCCCTGGTGCTGATCGTCTTCTATACCTTCACGGTAGTGGCCAACCTGATCGCCGCGCCCTTCAACAGCCTGTTGGCCGAGCGGGTCGAGCATCTGTTGACCGGGCGAGTCCCCGAAGGTGGTTTCGGGTCGCTGTGGGCGGAGATACTGCCCACACTGACGTCGGAGCTGCGCAAGCTGTGGTACTTCCTGGCGCGCGCCGTGCCTCTGCTGCTGCTGTTCCTGATACCAGGCCTGAATCTGGCGGCTCCCCTGCTCTGGCTGCTTTTCAGCGCCTGGTTCCTGGCCATAGAGTACGGAGACTATCCCATGGGGAATCATGGAATGACCTTCCCCGCGCAGTACCGGCGCCTGAAGGCCGAGCGGGCTGCTTCGGTCGGTCTGGGTGCAGGCATCACCCTGCTGATGATGGTGCCAGTGCTTAGCTTCCTGGCCATGCCCTCGGCGGTAGCCGGCGCGACCGTCTTCTGGTGCGAGCGTCTGGCGGACGACGCAAGCCCACGCTAGTCACCCGCCGGCTGCGAGAAAGCGGCGAATCCTCTCCACGCCTTCGTGCAGGTCGGCCATCCCGGTCGTATAGGCGAAGCGCAGGTGACGCTCCGGGCAGTGGTCCCCGAAATCCAGCCCCGGCGTAACCGCCACGCCCGCCCGTTCCAGCAGGGCTTCGGCCAACACGAAGCTGTCGTCGGCATGTGCCGTGCAATCCGCATATAGATAGAAGGCCCCTCGGGGCCGGTCAGGGATGCGAAACCCCAGCCCGGTCAAGGCTGGCAGGAGAAAGTCCCGGCGCTGCTGAAATTCCCCGCGGCGGGCCTCCAGCTCGTCGAGCGTCTCGGGGGCGAAGGCGGCCAGGGCCGCGTGCTGGGAGAGAGTGGAAGCTGCTAGAAAGATATTCTGGGCGAGCCGCTCCATGGCCTCGACATAGACCTCCGGGGCGACGATCCAGCCGAGGCGCCATCCGGTCATCCCGAAATATTTCGAGAAGCTGTTGATCACCAAGGCCCGGCCGGAGACGCTCAGCGCCGTGGCCGGCTCTCCCTCGTAGACCAGGGATTGATAGATCTCGTCCACGATCAGGTCGGCGTCACCCTCGCTCGCCAGCGTCTGCAGCTGCGCGAGAACATCGAGCCCCAGGGTGGTTCCCGTCGGATTCGAGGGGGTGGCGACCAACACCGCCCGGACCCGCTGAGACCAGGCCTGCCGCACCGCCGCCGCACTCAGCTGGTAGCCGGTATCCGGGCCGACCGGCACGGGCATGGGAAGTCCCTCGAGCAGGCGCACGAAGTGACGATTGCAGGGATAGCCCGGGTCGGCCATGAGCACGCCGTCGCCAGGATCGAGCAGCACCCCGAGGGCCAGCTGCAGGGCGCCCGAGGCCCCTGGGGTGACCAGCACCCTGCGCGGGTCCACGTCCACCCCGAAACGACTCTGGTAATGCCCCGCGATGGCGGCACGGAGCTCCGGCAGCCCAGCCGCCGGCGTGTAGTGGGTGGCTCCCGCTTCCAACGCCCGTTGCGCCGCTCGCACAATGGGCGCCGCCGTAGGAAAATCCGGCTCTCCGATCTCCATGTGCACGATCGAGCGGCCCTCCGCCTCCAGGCGGCGAGCCTGCGCCAGCAGCTTCATGACGTGAAAGGGGCGGATCGAGTCCATCCGCCGTGCCAGGTCCCCCCGCTCAGTCATCTTGCCAGGCCACTCGGTGCACCAGTCGCAGCACCGCCAAGTCCACCAGGGGGAGAGAGTCGACGTCACCGCCCAGGACGCGCGGGGGCTCACCCGGCTCACCCAGCTCACCCAGGCCGTCGACCACCAGACCCGCTCCGGTGAAATCCTGGTCACGCGTGTAGCCGTTCACGGTGACCACCAGGGAGCGGATGCCTGCGTCCAGCACCGCACGCACGCCATTGTGGGAGTCCTCCAGCGCCAGGCACTGTTGCGGACCCAGCCCCATCCGCTCCATAGCCCAGACGTAGATGTCGGGTGCCGGCTTCTTGCTCGGCACTATGTCGCCGGCCGCAACCAGCTCGAAAATCCCATCGCTCCTACCCCCCAGAGTGGTCTCCAGCAAAGCACTGACATTCTCGGGGGTCGTCGTGGTCGCCACTGCGAGACGCACTCCCGCGCCCGCCGCCTCCTCGAGCAGGCGCTTCACCCCGGGCCTCAAGGGTATGCCGCCTCGGCGCAGCAATGCCGTGTAGTGGCGAGTCTTGGCCTGGTGGAGCCCTGCGATCAGCCCGTCGAGGTCCGCGCGGGGGATGAAATCCGGCCGGAATCGGTCCAAATAGAATCGGATGCGCTCCTTTCCGCCGGTCACGCTCAGCAGCCGCCCGTAGAGCGCCGGGTCCCAGTCCCAATCCAGGCCCGCCTCGCGAAAGGCCGCGTTGAACGCAACCCTGTGACCGTCCCGCTCGGTGTCGGCCAGAGTCCCGTCCACGTCGAGCAACAATGCTTCAAGCTCGGCCATATCCGCCCCCTGGTGAGAAGTGCGGCTAGCTTAGCGGATGGTCGGGGGCAAATCAGCCGGTCAGGGATAACTTGCCCAGCGCTCGCTGAATCTGGTATAGGTATTCGGCTTCAATAGAGCCCATTCCGGTACTCAGGAGTCAGTGAATGTCCCCGGACAACAAACTTGAGCGAGGTCTGTCCCCCTTCGGCTTCGCCCCTTACCGGCTCACGGACGGCGAGGAATACATGAGCGACGGTCAGGAGGCGCACTTTCGGGCCATACTGACGGCCTGGAAGAACGATCTCATGGAGGAGGTGGATCGGACCGTACATCATATGCAAGATGAGGCGGCCAACTTTCCCGATCCGAACGACCGGGCATCCCAGGAATCCGAGTTCAGTCTGGAGCTGAGAACCCGAGACCGCGAGCGCAAGCTGATCAAGAAGATCGACGAGGCCCTGGCAATGCTCGACAATCACGAGTACGGATACTGCGAGTCCTGCGGGGTCGAGATCGGTATTCGTCGCCTCGAGGCCCGTCCCACCGCCACCCTGTGCATCGATTGCAAGACCCTCGACGAGATTCGGGAAAAGCAGATGGGGTAAAGGCCCGATCGCCCTGGCGCGATCCGTCCCGAAGAGCCGGCCCCCGCCGGCTTCTCACTTTGCCTTGCCGGGCCTACCCACGGATGCGCAGCTCCATGGTCCAGCCGTGATCTACCGCGGCCGCTTCGCCCCTTCCCCCACCGGCCCCCTGCACTTCGGCTCCCTGGTCACCGCCATGGCGAGCTACCTCGATGCTCGCTCACGACAAGGGCTCTGGCTGGTGCGCATCGAGGATCCGGACCCGCCGCGGGAGTTGCCGGGTGCCGCGGACGAGATCCTACGCACCCTAGACTCGCTGGGCTTCGAATGGGAAGGCGAGGTCATGCGCCAGAGTCGGCGCGGCGAGGCCTATCGTGACGCACTGGAGCAGCTACGCGGCGCCGACCTCTGCTACCCCTGCAGCTGCACCCGTCGGGAGGTGAGCGAAGCTGGACTCCCCGGCCCCGCAGGCCCCGTCTATCCGGGAACCTGCCGGAAACGCCCCCCGTCGCTGAGCCGACCTCACGCCTATCGGGTCCTGACCCGCGAGGCCCGGCCGGGCTTTGCCGACCACATCAGGGGGCCCCTCAGCCAGGACCTGGAGCGGGAGGTGGGCGATTTCGTGATCCGTCGCTCCGACGGACTCTACGCCTATCAGCTGGCGGTGGTGGTGGACGACGCCTTCCAGGGCATCACCCATGTGGTCAGGGGTGCGGACCTGCTCACCTGCACACCCCGCCAGATCCACCTGCAACGACTGTGCGGCTATGCCCAGCCCAGCTATGCCCACATACCGCTCGCACTCGGTCCGGACGGGCGCAAGCTGAGCAAGCAGAATCGCGCCCTTCCCGTAGACCGCCGCAGGCCCCTGGACACGCTGGGCGCCGGCCTGGCCTTTCTCGGCCAGCCACCGCCGCCGGAGCGGTCCGCTTTGGGCGACTTCTGGCGCTGGGCCACCGAGCACTGGACCCTGGACAGGGTCCCGTGCCGGGATGCCCGGCCGCTAGGCTCAGAACAATGAGGCTACCCATGCGAGACCCGCAAACCCCCTACCAGCAGATCGGCGGAGAATCTGGAGTAAGGTCCCTGGTGGACCGCTTCTACGATTACATGGACAACCTGCCCGAGGCCGCCGACATCCGCGCCCTGCACGCCCGCAGCCTAAGGGCCTCCCGGGAAAAGCTGTTCCTGTTCCTGTCGGGATGGCTGGGTGGCCCCGATCTCTACATCCAGCGATATGGACACCCGATGCTGCGCCGACGCCACCTGCCCTTCCCCATCGGCGTAGCCGAGCGCGATCAATGGATGCTCTGCGTGGCCAAGGCCCTGGCGGACATCCAGATACCGCCAGAGCTGCGCGAGCAGCTCCACCAGGCCTTTCTGCTCACCGCCGACCACATGCGAAACCGGCCCGAGCCCAGTTGACGGCCTGGGACGCCATTTTGGCAATCCAATCAATGGCTGACGGCTAATTTTTAACAGCTAACGGCGCTTTTCAGCTTGACGCCTGCTGGAGATCCTTCAGCGCTTCCAGCGCCTCCCAACGGGCGTAGGCCTCGGACAAGGCCTCGTCCAGCTCGGCAAGGCGGGCGTGGGCGGCGGCGATAGCTCCGCTGTCCTGACGAAAGAACCCAGGATCGGCCATTCGGGCCTGAAGCTCCGATTGCTCCTGATCCAGCTGCTCGATGAGTCCCGGGAGGGTGTCGAGCTCGCGCTGGTCCTTGTAGCTGAGCTTGTGCGACACCGGGCGGGGGCGCTCCTTGGATGTCCGGGATCGGGTCTCGGGCGCCACCGCCCTCACCGTCTGGCTCGGACGCTGACGCAGCCAGTCCTCGTAGCCACCCACATACTCGCGCACCTTGCTCTCGCCTTCGAAGACGAGCACGCTGGTGACCGCGTTATCCAGAAAGGCACGGTCGTGACTGACCAGCAGCACCGTGCCCGGAAACTGCACCACCAGGGACTCCAGCAGTTCCAGGGTCTCTACGTCCAAGTCGTTCGTGGGCTCGTCCAGCACCAACACGTTGGCGGGGCGGGCGAACAGGCGGGCGAGCAGCAGGCGGTTGCGCTCTCCACCGGCCAACGACCGTACCGGCTGACGAGCCCGATCCGGGCTGAACAGGAAGTCCTGCAAGTAGCTGATGACATGACGCTCGCGCCCATCAACCTCGATCTTCTCCCTGCCCTCGGCGACGTTGTCCTGCACGCTCTTGCCCAAGTCCAGCTGGCCACGCATCTGGTCGAAATAGGCGATTTGCAGCCGCGTGCCCAGACGCAGACGACCGCTGTCGGGCGGGATCTCGCCCAGCAAGAGCCGCAGCAGAGTCGTCTTGCCGCAGCCGTTCGGCCCGATCACCCCGATCTTGTCTCCTCGGCTGATGGTCACGGACAGGTCACGGCAGACCGGAGTTCCGTCCCATGCATAGCCGAGGTGCTCGGCCTCCGCCACGCGGCGGCCGGTCTGCTCGGCGGCCTCCAGTCGGATGTTCGCCTGTCCAAGCTGCTCGCGGCGACGTCGCCGCTCCTCACGCATCGCCTTGAGGGCCCTCACGCGCCCCTCGTTGCGGGTCCTCCGGGCTTTGATACCCTGCCGAACCCAGACCTCTTCCCGGGCGAGCTTCTTGTCGAACAGCTCGGCCTCCCGAGCCTCGGCCTCCAGTGCCTGATCGCGTCGGCGTAGATACTGCTCATAGTCCCCCGGCCAGGAGAGCAAGCGGCCGCGGTCCAGCTCCACGATCCGGGTGGCCAGCCTTCGCAAGAAGGCACGGTCGTGGGTCACGAGGACCAGGGTGCCACGAAAGGCCAGCAGCTCCTCTTCCAGCCAGGCGATGGTCTCTATGTCGAGATGGTTGGTCGGCTCATCGAGCAGCAGCAGATCCGGGTCGCCGACCAGGGCCCGGGCGAACAGCACCCGCCGTTTCTGCCCGCCTGAGAGGACGGTGAGAGATGCATCGGGGTCAAGGCCCAGCCGGGAGAGCACCGTTTCCACCCGCTGCTCCGCACTCCAGCCGTCGGCCGCCTCCAGTGCGTGCTGGGCCTGTGACAAGGCCCCCAGTGCAGACGCGCTCGGATCGGCGGCCACCGCCTGGCTGGCCTGGTGGTATCGCTCGGCCAGCTCTCCCAACCCTCCCAAACCCTGGGCGACCACCTCGAAGACACTGCCGGAGGTCTGCTCGGGCACCTCCTGGGCTAGCCGACCCACTCTCAGCCCTTGTTCCACCGAACGCTCGCCCTCGTCAGGCTCCAGCTCACCCGCAATCAGGCGTAGCAGGGTGGACTTTCCAGCCCCGTTGCGCCCGATGAGGCAGACCCTCTCCCGGGGCTCGATCACCAGATCGGCACTGTCGAGCAGCTCCGGACCTCCGAAGGCGAGCTTGATGTTTCGCAGTGTGACAAGGGGCATGATGAACTCTTTGGGCTGAGGGACGATGGGCTCGGCCGGCTGGCGGGACCGGAACGAGTTGTGGGAGTATCACTAGTTTCTCAACAACAACTGAAAACCGAAACCACCGCAGACCCTCGGAGGAGTGAGATGCAGACCAAGATCCTGCTGGCCGAGTCGGACATCCCGACCCATTGGTACAACGTCGTCGCCGACACGCCGAATCCCCCCTCCCCCTACCTGGGCCCCGACGGCAAGCCGGTGCTCCCGGAGGCCATGTTGGCCATCTTCCCGGAGGCGCTGGTGAAGCAGGAGGCCGGGCGCAAGATTCTCCGCGCTCACCCCGATTCCGAAGGCTCTCTCGGCACCGCCATTTCCGAGGCGGCGGTGCGCGCGTCCCTGGTCCACCTACCAAAGCTCGAGGCGGACTGAGCGATGAAGTCCGTCGGGCTGCACGAGGCGTGGAGCGGCGAGGCCGACTGCCTCAACTGCACCCTGCGCGCATCCGTGCTCTTCGCCGGGCTCGAGGTGAAAGACTTCGAGCAGATCCACGAGCCCATCGACCAGTTTAAGCTGACGCCGGGGGCCCTGCTCTATCGGCCCGGAGACCCGCCAACCCACATGTATACGGTGCGCTCCGGCCTGATAAAGCTGGTGCAGTACCTGGCCGACGGTAGCCAGCGGATCGTGCGTCTGGTACGAGGCACCGACGTGACCGGCCTGGAATCACTGCTCGGCCAGCCCTACCAGCACCATGCGGTGGTGGTGCAGCCCACCGAGGTATGCAGTCTGCCCGTCCGGGTGGTGGAGAGGCTCAGCCAACGGAGTCCGGCGCTGCACCGAGAGCTGCTGAGCCGTTGGCAGCGGGCACTGAGCGAGGCGGATGCCTGGCTGACCCAGCTTTCCACGGGCGCCGCCAGGCAGAGGATCGCCCGGCTGCTGCTGCGTCTGGCAGGCGACGAAGGCACCCGAGAATGCGCGCTGCTCAGCCGGGAGGACATGGGCGCCATGCTGGGGATCACCACCGAGACCGCCAGCCGCACCATCGCCGAATTCAAGCGCCGGGCGTTGATGGCCGAGACCGCGCCCAACCGGTTCCTGCTCGATATCTCTCGGCTACGTCAGATCGCCGAGGAGTAACCCTAGAAACGGCAGCTGACCGCTCCGTGCACCTGGCTAGTCATGGGGTTGCCGATAGATTTGGAACAATACGAGACTCACCGGCCGGGTGACGGCCGCTACGACCACCAGGGTACGCACGGCACGGAAACGTGACTGATGAACCGCAGAGACGCGGAGGACGCTGAGAAAACAATGGGTTGCGGGACATCTAGTACAACTTTTTTTTGATGCGCCGAAGCCGTCCCGATTCTGGGGCTGCCATCGTTTTCAATACTCTGCGTTCTCTGCGCCTCTGCGGTGCATTCTTCGGGCTAGGATGCTCGCGACATTTCCTGGGACAGGACGCCCAACTGGGCTCGCATCGTCTTTGCGACACCGAGCAAACGGCCGCGTAGATTGGGAGCGAAGACGAACAGGCTCTCGTGGCGGCGCGCCCGATCGGTCCAGAGTGCCTTGTGGGGCATCCAGGGCCCGAGGAAATCGAACTCCGCCGCCCCAGTCTCGAAGGCCCGCCTTATACAGGATTCTGTCGCCACGCCGCCCGGGCCCAGCCGAGCCAGCCGATGGTCGAAGGAGGTCTTGATCTGTCCCACCGAGCCGTGCCAGCGGTAGCCGAGACTGTACGCGACTGGCTCGCCGCGCACCCGAAGCACCAATGCCTGGAGCAGACCACGCTGGGCCAGGGCCGGGACCAGACGGCGATACAGAAGCCGCTCGTGAGAGTCGGCCAGCATGGCCATGCCGACCTCGGCCTTCCAGCTCGCCTCCTCGATCCCCCACATAGCCGCCAGCAGGTCATCGACTTGGTCCACGGCGGTCAGCCAGCGCTCCTCCAGTCCCTGCCGCTCCAAGCCCCGTCGTTTGCGCCGCAGATTGTAGCGAAAGTTGCGGGAGCGACCCGCGAGATACCCGTCCCAGTCCGCAACTATGGGCAGATAGGGGGAGCGCTCCCCGGGATAGCGAATCACCCGTGCGCCCAGCTCCCGGGCGACCCGCTCGATCGCTCGGGCACAGGGCCCGCCACAGACGACGCCATCCGCCTGGAAGACCTCCCAGCCCCTGGCCGTGGCACCCAACAGCTCGAGCAGCAGGGACGAAGGATCTCCCCGGACCGGGAGTTCCTGATGGTAGCTGTGGAGATTGCCCGCCAGCTCCAGCTGCCTGACCGGCAACCCGTACATGCGCCCCGGCCGGGCGAGATAAGGCAGCACGCCCTGCTCCCCCATAAGGACTCGGATACCCTCCATACAGCCCAAGGCACGAGCGATCGCTTCGACCCAGAAGGGGTGAAGACTGAGATGGGCGGGAGAGTCCTCCAGGGCCGTCTCCCAGAAAGGATCTATGCCTGCCCGATGGCCCTGCCAATGGAGATCGTCCGTGGACACTGGGGTGGAAGCTATCCGCTGGTGTCGTCATACACGGAGGGCTATTCCGTCTGGAGCCGCCTCAATGCCGTGCACAGCCGCTCCAGGGCCGCCGAGCCCTCGTCGGGCGGCAGGTGTAGATTGATGAACACCAGACGTTCCGGGTTGCCTTCTGCCACCTCGAGCGCCGCCTCCAGCTCGCCTTCGGTCTTGACCTCCAGGCTCAGGGCGTCGCCGCCGAAGGCATCGGGCAGCTCGTGGTAGCGCCAGCGCTGAATGTTATTGTAGGGACCGTCATGGATCAGACGCTCGATCACGTAGCCGTCGTTGTTGAGCAGAAAGATGACCGGGTTGCAGTGGTGGCGCACCAGGGTCGAGAGTTCCTGGGCGGTCACCTGGAAGGAACCGTCCCCCTGAAGCAGTACCACGCGCTTGTCCGGACGGGCCAGACATGCCCCAAGGGTCGCGGGCAGCGCATAGCCGATGGACAGGTAGTAGGCCTGGGAGACAAAGCCCTCGGGGTTACCGATGTAGAGTTCGGCAGCCGCGAACATGGCATCCCCTGTCTCGGCCAGCACCAGGTACTCCGGATGGAGAAAACGGTTGAGGCGGTCGTAGAAACGCTTGACCCGGACCGGGGCCGGGATATCCGCCAGATAGTCCCCCCTCGCCGAGTGGGGATCTTCCGGGTGGTCCACGGTGCAGCTGTGGGGCCCCAGCTCGGCGGCGAGCGACTCGATCAAGTCGCCCATCCAGACCCGGTCGTAGAAATGGCTGCGCACCCGAACCCTGTCCTTATGGGCACGCACCATCCGCTGCTCGGGAAGGCGCGCGGTAAACCCGCCCGTGTTGATGTCGGTGCTCATAGCGCCGAAGGACAGCAGGCCGTCGGAGCCTTCGACCCGATCCCTCACCGTATCGCGGCTGAGCGCCCCCATGTAGACACCCAGAAACAAGGGATGGCTCTCCGGCAAGGCCGACTTGCCGTCGATGGTGGTGGCAAAGGGGATGCCAGTCTTCTCCACCAGTCGCAGCAGGGCATCGCGCAGACCGAAGCGGTGCACCTCCACCCCGGCCAGGATCACCGGCCGTCGGGTGTCGTCGATCATGGCAGCTATCTCTGCCGTACACTCATCCAGTGCCGGTCCATGGGAGCCGCGCGGGCGGTGGAAGTCGAGCGAGGTGGGGGCGCGGCAAGGGGCATCCACCATGTCCGCGGGCAGCTCGATATAGACCGGCAGCCGCTCGGTGAGACAGCTGACCAGGACGCGATCGATCTCGTCGGGAGCGGTGTGCGGGTTGATCAGCTGCACCGAGTCGACAGTCACCTTGGCAAAGATCTCCAGCTGCAGCTGGTAGCTGGACAGGGTGTGATGCATGTGGGTTCCGGCGGCGCGTTGCGAGGCCCGCGGAGCGCCGCTGATGAAGACCACTGGAGAACGCTCGGCATAGGCCCCCGAGGCGGCATTGAGGATGCTCAAGCCCCCCACGCCATAGGTGACGCAGGCCACGCCTATGCCCTTCAGACGGGCATAGGCGTCCGCAGCATATCCGGCGTTGAGCTCGTTGCAATTGCCGATCAGCCGGATGCGGCTCTCCACCACCCGATCCATGAAGTCCAGGACATAGTCTCCCGGCACGCCGAACATATGCTCCGCCCCTGCCTCATCCAACCGCCGAAGCAGATAGCGCCCAACCGTCATCTCGTGCATCGCCCTCTCCGCATCCCCTGGCCGACCGGTGTCTGCGTAGCGGGAATTATACGGGAGGCGGGTCTGGCTGGGAGACGGATGTCGGCTAAGCGCGGGGACCCCGGCTCAGCGGCTAGTGATCCGGCTCGCCCGGGGGCTCTTCTCCGGGGGGCGTGACCGTCTCCAGGACCGCCAAGGCACCCTCGTAGTCGAACCGCTCGATACTTTGGAGCAGCTCGTCTCCCCGGGGCCCTAAAGCCGCACGCAGCAAGGCCCGCTCCGCCTGTGCCAGCGAGCCGGCCGCCATGTCCCCCGTCTGCAGCAGGTGCTCGAGGCCAGCCAGTACCTCCGCGAGCCGCCAGGGATCGACCGGCGGCTCGGCCTGCTCGTCACCTTCGCCGATCCTGAGGGCCGCGCGGATGCCGGAAGTCAGCTCCTCGAGACTCAACGCGAGAGCCAGACGGCGCTGCTCCAGGCCCTTGGGACCTGTGCCCTCTCGAATCCAGGTCTCCAGGGCAGCAGCGGCCTCGGCCAGACGCATCGCACCCAGGTTACCCGCCGCCCCCCTCAGGGAATGGGCGAGTCGGCCCGCCTCTCTCTCGTCGCCTGCGGCCAAAGCGTCGGCGATCAGCTGCGCATCCCCGTCATGGAGCGGCACGAACAGCTTCAACAGGCGCGCATAGCCCTCGACCCCCCACGCCCCGGCCGGCCCGCGATGGACATCGAGGCCCGGTATCACACCGTATTGCCGCAGCCAGTCGGACGTATTGACGGTATCCGACACCGGGGGCGCCATGGACAAGGGCGTTGCCGGCAGCCACTTCAGCAGTGTGGAGAAGAGGACCTCGGGCACCACCGGCTTGGCCACGAAACCGTTCATGCCCGCGTCCAGACAGGCCTGCCGATCCTCGGCGAAGGCGTTCGCGGTCATGGCCAGGATAGGGAGATCCGGGCCCTGCGGCAGCGCCCGGATCTCCCGGGTCGCCTCGAGTCCGTCCATCCGGGGCATCTGCACATCCATGAGGATCAGGTCGTAATCCACCTCCCGCACCTTGTCCAGTCCCTCCTGACCGTCGGCGGCGCTGTCCACCTCCAGGCCCACGCTGAGCAGCAGCTCCAACGCCACCTCGCGGTTGATCGCATTGTCCTCCACCAGGAGCACGCGGGCGCCGCACCCGCGCGCGCGCAGCTCCGCCTCCGCTTCCGCAGTACCGGACGAGGGCGCCACCTCCCCCGGCACCACGCCGCGGCCCCGGGCGACCAGCACTGTGAACCAGAAGAGGCTGCCCTGGCCGGGGGTGCTCTCGGCCCCGGCCTCGCCCCCCATCAGCTGGGCCAGCCGCCGGGTGATGGCGAGACCGAGCCCGGTCCCGCCGAAACGGCGGGTGGTGGAGCCGTCGACCTGCTCAAAGGGCGCAAACAGGTCGGAGAGCTTCTCGGGTGGGATCCCGATTCCGGTATCCTCCACCTCGAAGCGCACCAGCAGCCGGTCTTCGTCCTCGTCGAGCAGCCTGGCCCGTAGCGCTATGGAGCCCCTCTCGGTGAACTTGAGCGCATTGCCCGCGTAGTTGAGCAGGGCCTGGCGCAGCCGGGTGGGATCTCCCCTCAGCCACAGGGGCACGTCGTCGCCGTCCACCTCGACCTCGAGCCCCTTGGCGCGCGCCTGGTCTGCGATCAACGAGCGCACATAATCCAGTACCGCACCCAGAGAGAAGTCCAGACGCTCCAGCTCGACCCGCCCCGCTTCGATCTTTGACAGATCGAGAATGTCGTTGATGATAGAGAGCAGGTGCCGTGCCGCGCTGTCGATCTTGGCCAGCCACTCGGTCTGGGTCGGGCTCACGGCGGTGCGCCTGAGCAGATGGGACAGCCCCGCGATGGCGTTCAAAGGGGTGCGGATCTCATGGCTCATATTGGTCAGGAAGGCGCTCTTCGCCTGATTGGCACTCTCGGCGCGCTCCCTCGCGTCCACCAGCTCCCCGGTACGCTGCACCACCAGGTCCTCGAGGTGATGGCGATACTGGTCCAGCTCCTTGCCAATGCGCTTCCGCTCGGTGATGTCCTCCTTGATCGCCAGGTAATGGGTCACCCTCCCATCGGCCTGGCGGATCGGCGACACCAGGGCAAGCTCCACATACTCCTCCCCGCTCTTGCGCCGGTTGTGGAGCTCCCCCTTCCAGACCTCGCCCCGGCCGAGGGCGTCCCACAGCGCCTGGTAGGTCTCCCGAGGGGTCTTGCCGGATTGAAGGATGCGCGGATTGCGGCCCATCACCTCTTCGCGGGAGTAGCCGGAGTTGGCGACGAAGGCGTCGTTCACATACTCGATGCGGGGCTCGAGATCGGTGATGACGATGCTCTCGGGGCTCTGCTCCACGGCCAGCGAGAGCTTGCGGAGACGCTCGTCCACCCGCTTGCGCTCGGTGATGACGTCGAACACCGCCACGAAGTGCTCGGGGCTCGGGCTGTAGACCGAGATCCAGAACCACATCTGCATCGCCTCGACGTAGATCTCGATCCGCTCGGGCTGTCCGGTCAGGGCGACCTGACCATAGATGTCGAAGAGAGCGGGGTCGCTCTGGCGGATGCCCGGTATCACCTCCGAGACCCTGCGGCCGACCACGTCCCTGAGGCCGGTCTGGGTCTCGAAGGCCCGGTTGACGCTGAGATAGACAAAATCCACCGGCTCGCCGTCCTCGAACAGCATGTGGCAGTAGGCGAAGCCGTTGAGCATGTTGTCGAACAGCGAGCGGTAGGTCGCCTCGCTCTCGCGCAGGGCGTCCGCGGCCTGCTTGCGCTGGGTCATGTCCTGGAAGGTGCCGCGCAGCCGGGTCACCGCCCCGGGCTCGCCCTCGGGGATGCCCACCGCACGCACCCACTTGCGGTTCCCTTCGGCGGTCACCAGCTCCAGCTCCAGGTCGTAGGGCTTGGCCTGCTCCGCGGCCTCTCGCACGGCATTCTCGATACGCTCGCGCCATTCGCCTTCGTACAAGCCGAGCCCGAAGTCGAGGCCGGGCTCTTGCTCGGGGTCCACCTCGTGGATGCGGGCCACCTCCTCGGTCCAGGTCCCCCGCCCGGTCGCCGGATCCAGCTCCCAGGCGCCGATATGGGCCATGGCGCTCATCTCGCGCAGCAGCAGATCCTTCTCGCGCAGTGCCGCCTCGGCCTCCTTTCGTGCGGTGACGTCTCGACCCAGACCGAGCACCCCGATCACCCGCCCCGCCGCGTCGCACATGGGGGTCTTGATGGTCTCCAGCAGCTCCCGGTGGCCGTCCGAGGCGAAGGTGATCTCCTCCTCGTTCATGCTGGGCCCGCCGGCCTCAATGGCCGCGCGGTCCTTCTTGCGGAAGAAGTCCGCCAGCTCCGGGTCGACGAAGTCGTAGTCGGTCTTGCCGAGGATCTCGGCCTCCTTGACCCCGAAGAACTGCTCGAAGCGGGGGTTGCAGGCCAGATAGACGCCCTCTGCGTTTTTCAGCCAGACCAGGTCGGGGATGGTCCGGACCAAGGACTTGAGCAGACCCCGCTCGCGCTCCAGCAGCTGCTCGGCGCGCTTGCGATCGCTGATGTCCTGGATAACCACGGCGAACTGGCGCGGCGCAGGGCTGTAGGCGGTGATGTCGTACCAGCGACCCAATCCCTCGGCGACCTGCTCGAAATGCAGGGTCTTGTCCCGCAGGGCCACCTCCCCGTAGAGCCGGATCCAGTCGGTGCTGTCGCTGAGCACCTGCGGATAGACCTCGGTGACGGGTCGGCCGATGAGATGAGGGATCTCCAGCCCGGTCATGGCGGCAAACGCCTGGTTGGCCGCCAGGAACACATAGTCCACCGGCCCGCCGTCGGCGTCGGTGACCATCTCGTGCAGCGCGAAGCCGCTCTGCATATGCTCGAACAGCTGGCGGTAGCGCTCCTCGCTCTCCCGCAGGGCCCGCTCCGCGCGCCGGTGGGCGGCTCGGTCGCGCAGGGCCCTGGCACCATAGCCGACGTCGTTGGCCAGCTCGGTGAGCAGCTGTAGCTCCCGCTCGTCGAAGGCCTGTGCCTCGGTGCTGTAGATGGCCATGGCACCGAGGCAACGGTCGTCGACCAGCAACGGCAGGCCGACGCACGAGGCGAAGCCCCGCGCCAGGGCGGCCTCGCGCCAGGGCTGGAAATCGGGGTCGGACGCTATGTCCCGGACCACCACCGGCCGGCGCTCGCGAACGGCGCGGCCTACGGGACCCTGGCCCAAGTCATCCGCCCCCCAGGAGACACGTATGGCGTCGAGGTAGCCCTGGTCGGCACCGGCTTGGGCGATCGGTCTCACACTGCGGCACTCGTCGGTCTCGGCGATCCCGATCCAGGCAAAGCGATAGCCGCCCGCCTCCACCGACAGGCGACAGACGTTGCCGAAGAGCCCGGCCTGGTCTTCCGCCCGCACCAGCGCCTGATTGCACTCGTTGAGGGTGCGCAGGGCCCGATTGGCCCGAGCCAGGGACTGTTCCGCCCGCGTGCGCTCGGTGATGTCCCGAGAGATGCCGAACAGGCCGACCACGCGGCCCTCGGCATCGTGCAGCGGGCCCTTGGTGGTGAGAAAGACTCGCTCGCCCTGGGGGACGGGGACCCGGTTCTCGAAGGTGATGGAGCGATCGGCCTGGATCACCTCCCGGTTCTCCGCGAGCAATCGCTCGGCCACGGGGCCCGGGAAGAGGGCGGACTCGTCCCGGCCGAGGACCTCGTCGGGCCGTTTGCCGGTGATCTCGCAGGCCGCCCGGTTGAACAGGGTGAAGGCGCCGCGCTCGTCCTGGGCGTAGATGGCGTCGGTGGAGCCCTCGGCAATTGCCTCGACCAGGTGCAGGGCCTGCAGCCTCTCGGACTGGGCCCGGCTTTGGGCCAGAGAGAACGCCAGAGCCCGGCGTTGCTGGACAAACACGCCCAGGGCCATCGCGCAGACCAGGGCGAGCAGGCCGGCCAGGCTGATCCAGGCGGCGTCGCGGCCCGCCGGGGCGTAGACCTCCGACAGATCCATCTTGGTCACCAACAGCCAGTCGGTGCCGGGGATGGCACGCACTATCCCCATGCACGAGACCCCCCGGTAGTCGGTGCCCTCGATCAGTCGCCCGAGCTTGGCCGGCTCCTGCACGGCCTGGACCGCCAGGACCCGATGCTCGGTGAGCGGCAGTCGCAGCTTCGCGGCGGTGTCCGCACCCTGGCGCAGCTGGTTGAGGAACAGGACCTGATCGCCGTCGCGGCGAAACAGCAGGGTCTCGGCCGTGTAGCTGGGCACGGGCCAGGTCTGGAGCAGCGGGAACAGGGAGACCTTCGGGTCGGTGCGCAGCACCGCGACCGGGCCGGCACGACCCTCCATGTCAGGCAGGGGCGTCACGAAGTCCAGGCGCAGCTGACCTTGCCCATCCCGATAAGGCCCGAGCCTCAGGATACTGGAGTCCTTCCGAGACCGCCGGGCCAGTGCCTGCAACGCCGGCTCCACCAAGGGATGGCCGTCGACGTCACCGCACAGGCTCTCGCCGCGCTCGTCCAGCACCAAGGTGCCCTGAAACTCCCCCGTACCGCGCAGACGCTCCAGCCGACGGCACAGCGCCTCCAGATGTCCCTGGTCGCCCGAGTCCCGCCAGCGGAAGTAGAGCTGGGACCAGTCGTCGCTGAGGCCCACCAGCCGAGCATCGTCCGTACGCTCGCGCAGCCACTCCGAGATCTGACGGACCCTCAGCCCGGCGACAGCCTCGAGCCTGGCCACCTGGTCCGACTGGTGATCGGCCAGGCTCCAGGCGATGCCGACACCGCTCAGCCCCACGACGACGACGCTGGCGGGGATCAGCAACAGGAGCAGCTGGCGCCATCCCACGCCGGGAACATCCGGAGCGGCACGACTCGGCAGGCGCCACAGCACCCCGTAGAGCAACAGGGAGGTCACCGCGACGAAGGTGAAGCCCTTGAGGGAATTGGCCAAGGTGACCCGGGCCGGCACGCCGAAGAGCCACTCCACCGCCTTGTCCGAGAGCAGTATCCACAGGGCCGCGAAGGCGGCATAGACGAGCACCACCCGTACCGCGGCGGCCCGGGAAGATCTCTGGGGCTGTCCCGTGCCGGGTGGGTCTGGGGCCTGGCCGGTCATCTGGAGCCACTCGCGGTGCCGAGCACCTCCGGGTGGTCAGCCATTCTCAGGATAGCAGCGGGCGATGGCAACGAAATCGTCGAAGGCGGACGCAAAGGCGTCCACCACCACCGGGTCGAAATGTCGGCCACGCTCCGACAGGATGATGTCCCGGGCCTGCTCGAACGACATGGCTGCCTTATAGACGCGCTTGCTGATCAGGGCGTCGAACACGTCCGCCAGGGCCATGAGCCGAGCCGATACCGGGATGTCTTCGCCCTGGAGCCCGTCCGGATAGCCGCTGCCGTCCCAGCGCTCGTGATGCCAGCGGGCGATATCCTTGGCCAGGGCAAGGAACTCCAGGGGCGTGTCCATATCCCGCTCGGCCAGCTCGATGGCATCCGCGCCCAGCCCGGCATGGGTCTTCATGATCACCCACTCCTCGGGGGTCAGCTTGCCCGGCTTGAGCAGTATCGCATCCGGGATTCCCACCTTGCCGATGTCGTGCAGCGGGGCGGACCGGCTCACCAGATCAATGTAGTCTCTGCTCAGCGTATCGGAGAACTTGGGATGATCCCGCAGCCGGGAGGCCAGCAGGTGCACATAGGCCTGAGTGCGCAGGATGTGGTTTCCGGTCTCGTTGTCCCGGATCTCCGCCAGGTGGGCCAGGGCACGGATGCTCGCGGTCTGGATCATCACATTCTCGGCCATGCGGCGAACGACCTCCGCCCCCAGAAGGGCGTTGTGATCCTTCAGCCAGTCCCTCGCCCGCTTGGCGAGGATCTGGGTGCGCACCCGGGCCAGCACCACCGAGGGTCGGATGGGCTTGGTGATATAGTCGGCCGCCCCCAGCTGGAAGCCGCGCTCCTCCTCTTCGGTCGCATTCAGGGCGGTGAGAAAGATCACCGGGATGTCGCGGGTGTCCGGATCGTGTTGCAGGGCCTCCATGACCTGGTAGCCATCCATATCCGGCATCATCACGTCGAGCAGGATCAGGTCGGGAATCGGCTCCCGCGCGGCATATCGCAACGCCGCTGGCCCGGAGCTTGCCGCCTTGACCCCGTAGCCTGCGCCCTGCAGCAGCTCGCCGAGCAACCCGAGGTTCTCGGGGACATCGTCAACCGCCAGCACCCAGCCCGCAGATTTCGCAGAGTCGTTGGTCGAGGGAAGCTCGAATCGCTGCTCAAGCAGCTCCATAACAGCGTACTCCGGAGAGTTCCGTATGCCTGCACCAAGGTTAGCACTTGTGCCACCCATTGTCTGGAAGGCGTCCGACCAGCGCCCCGCGGCGCCACCCCGGCGATCGCGCGTCCGCGGACCACCCCTGGGGCGCGCTCGCAATATTACCTGAGGGGTTGGCAAAATTCAGCCTCGCCACTGGCACGACGCGCTGCGGCACCTCCGACGATCGCATTGGACTTGCGTGCGCCCTGTGCTCCGAGGCAGCATGCACGGGGAGTTCCGGACAGCACAAGAGAGGATCGCGCCGCATATGTGCGAACTTGAAGAGCAAGTAGGCCGAGCGACGATCGGGCCTGTGGAAGCCAGGCTCAGAGAGGCCCAGCGCATTGCCCAGATAGGCGATTGGGAGCTGGAGCCGAAGAGTCACCGCCTGAGCTGGTCCGACGAGGTCTATCGCATCTGCGAGGTGGATCGACGGACCTTCGGGGGGACCTATGACGATTTTCTGCGCATCGTCCACCCCGACGACCGGGAGGACATCCACGCCAAGCTGTCCACGGCGATTCGCGCCCGCACCCCCCTGGTGACCGTGCACCGATTGCTGATAGCCGACGGGCGGGTGAAATTCGTCCAGGAGCGCGCCGAGATGCTGCTGCGGGAAGACGGCAAGGTCCGGCTGATTCGCGGCACCGTCCAAGACGTGACCGAGCGTCGCCACGTCGAGGACCGCATGCAGAAGAACCTCGCTGTGCTCGCCCGAGCCGGGCGTATCAATACGCTCGGCGAGATGGCCACCACCATCGCCCACGAGCTCAACCAGCCTCTGATGGCCATAGGTAATTATGCGGGAGGCGCTATCCAGCGGCTGCGCCGCGCGAAGGATCCCGATCCCGTATTGTTGCAGGCCCTGGAGCGCATCGCCCAGATCACCCAACGCTCGGGCGACATCATCTCCTCCATCCGGGGCTTCGTCGGCAAGCATGCGACCGAGAAGAAGCGCCTCGAACTCAACACCGTGATCCGGGACAGCCTGTTTCTGGCCCGCCCGGAGGCGAGGCGCAACAACCTGGTGATCCAGGAAGTGCTGCAGGACCCACTTCCCCTGGTGCAAGGGGCCTCCGTCAACCTGCAGCAGGTGATCGTCAATCTGGTGCTCAATGCCGTGGAGGCGAGCGGCGACACCCCGGCGGAGCTTCGAGAGATCCGGGTCGCCACCGCATCGACCCCCGACGGACAGGTGGAGATCGCCGTGGCGGATCACGGCAGCGGTTTGCCCTCCGAGGTGGTCGCTCACCTGTTTCAGCCCTTCATGACCACCAAGGTTGAAGGGGTGGGCATGGGCCTGTCGATCGTTCGCACCATCGTGGAGGACCACCAGGGTCGCATCTGGGCGAGACCCAACCAGCCTCGGGGCACGGTATTCAGGATTCGGCTGCCGGCCGCAGCCACGGGGCAGGCATGAGCCCCGCTCCAGGGCAGACCGTCTACGTCGTAGACGACGACAAGGACGTGCGCGAATCCCTGTGCTGGCTGTTCGATTCGGTGGGGCTGGCGGCCGAGGCTTTCGAGACGGCGGAGGCGTTTCTCTCCTCCGAGCACACGGGCCTGCCCGGCTGCCTCGTGCTGGACGTGCGCATGCCGGGCATGGGCGGCCTCGCCCTGCTCGAGCGCCTGGCCGAGCGGGGCGTACTCACCCCCGTCGTGGTGATCACGGGCCACGGCGACGTGCCCATGGCGGTCAAGGCCTTGCATCTGGGCGCCGTCAACTTCATTCAGAAGCCCCTCAACCACGAGGATCTCTTCGAGCGAGTGCGCAACGCCCTGGCCAGAGACCGCGAGCTGCGCGAGAGCTTGGGCGACTACCCGGGCATCTTCGAGCGCTGGAAGCAACTCACCCCGCGCGAAGAGGAGGTCCTGCATCGATTGGTGGCCGGGCAGGCCAACAAGGTGATTGCCGCAGAGCTGGCGATCAGTACCCGCACGGTCGAGACCCACCGTGCCAGGATCATGGACAAGCTCCAGATCCGCTCGTTCGCCTCCCTGGTGCAGCTGACCCTGCTGAAAGAACGCCAGTCCTGAGCCGACGCCCGGGGCAATCCCCGGCGTCCCGCAACTCCCCGCTCGCCCGGTCTCCGAGCCCTCGCCGGGACGGAGAAAGATGTTGGCCCTCGTTCCCACGGTCCTCCGTGGGAATGCCTACCGGAACCTGCTCGCTCGCCGAAGCCCCCGAGAGGCCCGTACGTCCAACCCACTACACCTGGCATTAGGGCCGCCGCGACCACCGTATGCGTTCCCGCGGGGGACCCTAGAAACGAGACGGATAGATGATGCCTCAGCCTTTGCCCTTCAGCCCAGTCTGCCCAAACGTCGACCCATGGCCGATCACGACAGCAGCTACCGCCAGTTCTTCTCCCACCCACGCATGGTGCAGGACCTGCTGGAGGGGTTCGTGCACGAGGACGGGGTGGCCGAGCTGGACTTCGCCATCCTGGAGCCGGTACACAGGAGCTTCGTCAGCGAGGATCTTGAACGGCGCGAGGACGACGTCATCTGGCGAGTGCGCTGCCGCAACGAGTGGCTCTACATCTACCTGCTGATCGAGTTTCAGTCCCAGCCGGACCCCTGGATGGCCCTGCGCATGCTGGTCAACATTGGTCTGGTTTATCAGCAGCTGGTACGCACCGCTAGCCTGAGCACCCAGGGGCGGCTGCCGGTGCTAGGGACTCTTTCCCACGGGGGACCGTGGGAACGAGGCTATGGCGGTAGCGCCACTTCGAGGTCCGTGTCTCGATCAGGTCATGCCTTTGCCCTTGTGCGTCTCATGGGGGCCCAGGATAGCCGGCATCGTCTATCGCGTCCAGAGGACTCGACACGATCCGTGCAACTTTCTTTGCCCCTCCGGATCGTCGCTGTGCTTGCGCTACATTTTGCGGCATCCCAGGCCCGAAAATCAGTGCGCTCGGCGACAGACTTTGGGCTACGGTTCGCTCTGCGTCTCTGGCGCTACGCCATCCTCATCGCAAGGTCGATACCGGCTCCGCATCGCGCCCGGCAATACTTTGACGGCGAGGCAGGTGCGCTTGCATCGTCCCCGCCTCGGCTCCGGGATCTGCATCGTAATGGGACGTTTTCTAACCAGTGGCGGGATCAAAAATCTCGAAGGCGTAACACCGCTCGTTTATTGTTGTGCTGAAAATTGCTTGAAATCAGTTTGAACTCACCATCGTCACCGGCGCCTTGGGGTCACCGCGGTATGCATGACCCTCGTCGGTGAAGCCGACCGGCGTGCCGTCATAGACCGCGGGTGCCTGGCCGTCGAGGCTCGGTGTGGCCTCCGCCGCCGTTCCGCCACCTTCGGAGGCCTGCACAGAGGACACTAGGGCTATCAGCGCCACCATTGCGAGACACAGCTTCCGGAGCAAGGGGATTCGGTTTCCGAGTCGGCTCATCGTCTCTGGGTCCTGGGCAGCGAATGGTGCGAGCCGGGGGATTACGCCCCGGCGCCCGGTCTCGCAAAGCGCGAAGTCCAGCATCACAGCGAGAGCTCCTCGACGTCCAGCCCGTATGCGCCGGCCGGGAGCATCTTCTTGATATTGATCGGATTGCCTTCGTTTTGGTAGGCATGCTCGACCAGATTGAGGATATGGTAGGAGCCGTAGGGCTGCTTGTCGGGGTCGAGCAGCAAAATCACGTTGGGCCTCAGCCTCAGCCCCGGATTCTGGGACATGACGATCCCCACCTCCCCGGTGCTCAGCTCGACCAGACTCCCCGTGGGATAGGTGCTCAGCACATGGATGAAGTTCTGCACCAGGGTCTCGTTGAAGTAGCGCCCTCGCTGCTCGTGGAGCATCTGGATGGCATTGGACGCCGAGATGGCCTGGGCGAAGGGTCGCGGCGTGGTCACCGCCACATAGAAGTCGATGATCCCGGCGATCTGCCCGAAGAAGGGGATCCGGCTGCCTTTCAGGCCGGCCGGATAGCCGCTCCCGTCCTGGCGCTCGTGATGGGTGCCAACGATGCTGATCATGCCCGGCGTGACACCGGCAGTGCGAGAGACGGTGTCCAGCCCGTGATCCACGTGGGTCTTCATCAGCGCCCACTCCTCGTTTGTCAAGCGGGTCTTCTTGTGCAGCAGCGCCTTGGGCAGGGCGGTCTTGCCTATGTCCATCAGCAAGGCCCCGGTGGCCAGCTCGCTCAGCTTGTCGGACGGCAGGCCGAGATGGCGTCCCAGGGTGGCCGCAAGGACCGAGGCGGTAAGCGAGTGCTTGTAGGTGTAAGAGTCGAACTTCCTGATGCGGGTCAGCCAGATGTAGGCGTCGGGATTGCGCTGTACGCTCGCGACCATGACATCGATGGATTTCCTGATCCGTGGAACCCGTAGCTCCGCTTTCTCCCGCGCCAGATGCTCTATCTCTCCCACCAGCTCGGAGACCCCCTCGTGGAAGCGATCGGCCGCCTTGCGCTCCTCCTCCGCCGTGGCGGTGGTCTCGTAGCGCACCTGGCCGACGGTGCCCGGGGCAGCGACGGGAGGGGCCGGGGTCGAGAGGCTGCTCGACAGCTCGATCTCCTCGTCCGGTACCAGAACATAGACGTACTGGCACTGCTTCGCGAGCGACGCTATCTCGTCCTGGCCGCGAACCAGAAAGCCCTGGAACAGAAACGAGGTCTCGCGCCATGGGCGGTCCAGGCTGGACACGAACATCCCTATCTCGACTTCATTCGAGGCGATCTTCTTGGTGGGCATGAGGGTGACCTTGCAAGTGAAAATCTGCGCTCCGACGGCTCCCGTTTTTCTTGAACCTAGAAGCGGCAGTTGGACGGCCGCCAGGGTGCGTACGGCGTGGTGTCTGGCAAGGTGAGAGTGGACCTGTCGATCCAGTGACTCGACGCAACCACTCGAGCACGAGGCGGACTGAATCGCCGGGAGCGATTTGAACAGCGATAGCTGGCCCGCAGGGCGGAGGGCCGGATGCCCGGAGTAATAGTTAATCTATTGCTCATCGCCTCCTGCGATTCGCCTCCGTCCTGGAGGCTGGCGCGAAAAAACGCTCCCGGCGTTTTTTTCCAACGAGTTGTAACGCGGCCAGGCGCCGCGCCGTGCGTGCCCCGGTAACCGTAGCGACCCTCACCTAGCGGGTGAGCCACATATTCCTCCAGATCCGTCAGTAGTTCCATGATTTGGCGGCTGCACGAAGCGATCGACTGCTGCTTCTAGGTTCAAAGCAGGTCCCAAACTCTCTCGAGCCCAGGCCCTCCGGCTTCCGCCGGCTCGGGCACTGACCCTTGGTCCGCGACATATTCGAACAGCGCGACCACCCCTGTGCTCTCGATCAAACGGGTGAGACGATAGCCGGTCTCTCGACCCAGCCTGGACACGATCACTTTGGGCCGGAAGAAGTGCTCGAGAAACCCGGGCACCAGCAGGCTCTCCGAGCGCTTCCAAGTGTGCACCGCGGGCACCAGAAAGGCTTCCACGAAATCCCCGCATCGCCCCTCGGCGCCGGACACCCGGAGCAGCACCGGCTCGGCCGTGGCGGCCAGCGACTGAACACCGAATTCCAAGATATCCGCACTCTTGGCTCGCATCCAGCGAATCAGGCCCAATGACCAATCACTGGATGTCGGTGAGCCGTCTTCGGTCACCCGCACGGCAATCAGATTTCCGATCTTCAGCCGCACACGGTTGTCGCCCCGCCACTCCAGGCGAAACCCGCCGGCGCTCTGGTCGAGAACGCGGCAGCTGAAGGTGGCGAGTTCGCGCTGAGTCAGGGTGGAGGTGGCCCAATGGGAGCCCGCGTTACCCTCGAGGGTCACGTCGTGCGTCTCCTGGAGTCGCGGTCTGGCCCGAGCCCGCTTCTCATCCTCTTCCTCGTCCTCATCGTCTTGGTAAGTGTCCCGGCGCGGGGGTCCCCCCAGCGCCCGGTGGGCGCCCGCAACACCCAGCGCCACCTCCGCCCGGGCCTGCCGGGGGGCACGCTCGAACTGGCGCTCGGTCATCATCCCCCAGCTGCTCATCAGCTGATGAAGCAGCTCCCCACTCATCGATTCGGGAAGGTCCGCCGGCGGTTTGACATGCGGATGCTCGCTGTGCTGGAGCCGGGCCAGCTGGCTACGCAGTACCGATCCCAGTGAAGTGGTATCCAGCACCCAGGCCATCCCCTGGTTCTGGCCGGAGCGTAGCTGCAGATAGTCGGGCTGCTGATCGCTGTCGACCTGGATGGCGAACAGCCCCTGGGGATGATCCGAGTGGTCGCCGATGGGCGCGAGCGCGCAGTGGGAGGCAAGCCGCTCCAAGGCCGTGTAGACGGTCAGCACCTCGCCCGGACGCAGCCTGTAGGGACCGGCCAGCGCCAGCAGCAACACCTGCTTGTACGCGTCTCCGGCCGTGCTCTCATCGATCAGACTGTAGTGCTCATCCCGGATCTGGCGGCTCACACAACGGATGTCCGCCGCCACCTGGTATAGATGGTGAACCTCGCGCCAAGTGTTCTCCGGGTAAGGGGCGTACACCTGGTAGCAGTGCAGGAGCACCTGGCCCATATGACGCAAGGCGCGGTGCAGGGACGTGCACATCTGACTGCTTTGGAACAGGCGGCGAAAGCTGGGCTGGGAATCCAGCAACTGCTGGACCACCAGCTTGTAGCCCAGGGCCAGCCCCTCCTGGAACGCCCGCGTCAGGGCCGCAACCTTTTGCTCGCGCCGCGGCAGAGGATAGGTCTGGTCGACAAAGCGCCCCTCCAGCGCCTCGGAGAGCGTCCGGACGGGATCGCGAATAGCCTCGAGAAACAGGAAGCGCTCGTCGACCCCGGTCTCCAGACGATTGACCTCGACCAGTGCCTCGAACACCAGCTTCGCGGCCTGGCCCAGATTGGCCATGGGCAAGGAGGCTACCCATTCCCTGACCCGCTTGGGATCCGTGTCGAACGACTCGGTGGTCGGCTTGCGGAGCCGGGGCAAGGATACCACGGAGACCTGCACGGAGCTGGACATGAATAGCAAGCAACCTCGTCGCGGCAGTATTGGATCGTAGCGCCTTTGCGCCTTCTACCATGCAGCGGCGGCCGGGTCAAAGCACCTGAGCGCCAGGCTCGCTTCGCAGAGTCCTTGGCCGGACAGGGTGCACCCGCTACACTTCGGGGCGTCGTTGGCGAAAGGTCCCCTGCGTGAAGAAGATCGCACTACTCCTGTTCTTGTCCTTGGGAATGGCGGTCGCAGGCTATGTGGCCGTGGAATGGGCGACCGACGAGTACGACCTCACCGCCCGTCAGCTCATGCGCAAGGCGCTTGCCAAGGCGGGGCTGGATCTGGGGTGGCTCCACGCCCTGGTGTCCGCCGGCCCCCTGTTTCCCGACCACGTGATAGACGGAAGGTTGCGCTCCGGCCACCCGAGGGTATTCATACCCGAGCTGGCCGGCCAGCCCTGGTCCAGACTCAGAGACCACATGACCGAGCGTGCCCGCGAGCAGAGACAGGCGCACGAGCCACTGCCGGGCTGCAAGCAGGACCAGCTGATCGTCGAGACGATCTGCGGGCTCATAGGCGACAGGGCCGCCGAGGCAAGGGCAGTCCGTAAGCTTGCCCTCTACCAGCCAGCGCGGCCCGCCTTTCCCGACACACCGGGCAGCCTCTGGGAGCTGGCCCTGGCCTACGACCTGCTGTACAGCCACCCTGCACTGACCGACCGGCAGAGGGCCGAGATCGAGATACGAATCCGACGCCATCTGAGCGGCCTCCTGGCGGTGCTCGATACCGACTCGCCCTCTCTGTGGCACAGCCGCGCCATCTAGTCGGCCCAGGCGTGGCTGGCCGCATCGGTTCTCACAGCCGACTCCCCTTCCACCCTGGAGCTGATCCGTCGCGCCCAGTCGCATTTTCTCAACGCCATGCAGGGGCTGGCGCTGACCGAGGCATGGCCGGAGGGATATAATTATTGGACTACCCGTCGGGCTTTTCTCATCGGTCTGGGCGCCGCGGCCTACGTGAACGGGCTGGAGGGCGCGACTCGTGGCCACGCCGTGGCAAATGCGCTGGAGCGCACAGGACTACCCTCTATGCCACGCGCCCAGACAATCGGCTGGAGGGCCTGGGCGACGAAGGGCCGAGGTCCGACCTGAAGGACGAGACCCGCCCCTTCATCGATCTGGTCGCCCAGCTCACCCGCAGCCGGGTGATGGCCACTTACCCCCGTTACCTGAAGCACCTGCACCATGACGCCAGCTACTACTACGAGTATCGGTGGCGACTCCCCCTGTTCAACGACCCGGAGGTACAGCCCTTGGAGGATGTCGACCCCCGCACCCTGAAGGGCCTGGAGCGGCACCTGCCCCTGGCACAGCTGTTTGGCGAGGGCGCCATGGGACAGGCATACCTGAGAAGCGGCTGGGGCCCGGACAGCACTTTCATCGCATTCCGGGCCGGAGATACCTTCAGCCACCACGGACACTATGACGCAGGCCACTTCTCCCTGTTCGAGGGCGCGCCCCTGGCCCTGAGGAGCGGCACCTACGGGGACTTCTTCTCGCCGCATCGCCTGAACTATTACCTGCGCACCGTCTCCGCCAATTCGCTGCTGATCCTGCGCCCGGACGAGCAGGTCAGGCCCAACCGTTTCTTTGAGAAAAATGTGGCCAACGGAGAGGGAAGATTGCGGGTGGACCCCTTTCTGCCCGAGGACGCGGTGATTCGCCTGGTGGGTGGCCCCGATTATCAGTTCTACGTCGAGAGCGACGGAGACGACAGCGATCTGGACGGCGAGAATCAGGTCTACGGCGAAGACATCCGGCCCTGGTTCGACACCGGCCTCTGGCGCATCGAGCTGCAGCCGGGCGCAGCCCGCACGAGCGACCGCTTCCTGGTAGTGCTCACACCCTATCTGGGAGACGACCAGCCAAGCCCACCCGAGCCGCTCGCCCTATCCGACCCCGAGGTATCGGGAATTGCCTTCGAGCAGTCCGTGATCCTGCTGTTGGAATCCCGCCGGAGCCTGCCGTTGACCCTCCCCGTGCCCAGCGCCCAGCACCGGCTGATCGTGATCGGCCTAGCCCCCCTGGCCGAGATCACCCTTACAGGGCTCGGCGTCGAGACACAGCTCCGGGCGGATGACGAGGGCGTGCTCTACTGGAACAAGGGCTCCGACTTGCCGAGCAGTCTGACCCTTGCCGCGGCATCACCTGTGCCGCGCTGAAACAATTGGCCCCTCTGTGATCTCTGTGTCCTCTGTGGATGAGCTTTCTTCTCTTGGTGTCCTTGGTGTCCTTGGCGGTTCCAGTTGGATTGGTGGTGGCCCGAACGGACTTCGAGGTCAGCGTCCTCTGCGGCGCTTGCCCCTTCCCGTGGGACTTCCGGGGCCGTAGTCCCGTCGGCCGCCCGAGCCCGGTGACTGGTCTCGCCTGTCCCGGGCCAGCGCGCCGGCCCGGGTGTGCTGGGTACGAAACGGGCGGGCCGCCGCCCCGTCGGGCTTGCGCACCCCCTCGGGCATGGCCCCCGTTCCCCGGGGCTGCCAGCTGGGCACCAGGTAGCGCTTGCCGTTGCCGATCAGATCCGCCCGGCCCATGGTCTCCAGGGCCTTTCGCAACAGGGGCCAGTTCTCCGGGTCGTGATACCTCAAAAACGCCTTGTGCAGCCGGCGCTGGCGCCCGCCTCGGGGCACGTAGACCCGCTCCCCCAAGTTCCCCACCCGCTTCAGCGGATTTCGTCCGCTGTGGTACATGGCGGTGGCGAGCGCCATGGGTGAGGGGAGAAAGGACTGCACGCGATCGGCGCGGAAGCCGTTTCGCTTGAGCCAGAGGGCGAGGTTGAGCATGTCCACGTCGGTGGTGCCCGGATGGGCGGCGATGAAATAGGGGATCAGATACTGCTCCTTGCCCGCCTCCCGGGAGTAGCGGTCGAACAGCCGTTTGAAGCGGTCGTAGGCCTCCATGCCCGGCTTCATCATCTTGGACAGGGGGCCGGCCTCGGTATGCTCCGGCGCAATCTTGAGATAGCCACCCACATGGTCGGTCACCAGCTCGCGCACATACTCCGGCGTCTGAACCGCGAGGTCGTAGCGCAGCCCCGAGGCGATCAGCACCCGCTTGACCCCATTCAAGGAGCGGGCACGCCGATAGAGGCGGATCAACGGACCCTGGTCGGTGTCCAGGTTCTTGCAGATCCCCGGGTGGACGCAGGACAGGCGCCGGCAGGCGGACTCGATCCGGGGATCCTTGCAGTGCAGGCGCCACATGTTCGCGGTGGGCCCTCCGAGGTCCGAA
>Ga0210096_1000028_pt1 | contig 89835 bp, 96 predicted proteins | sample China_Galinas_PW_4_FD_184864 | JGI IMG/M metagenome (GOLD analysis project Ga0210096, IMG submission 184864) | Wetland microbial communities from San Francisco Bay, California, USA, that impact long-term carbon sequestration - China_Galinas_PWA_D2... | ecosystem: Environmental > Aquatic > Marine...
CTCGATCCGAACCTGGGTCGCGGGCTGGAACGAGGCCCCCAAACCCTACGTCTGGCACAAGAGCGCCGACGAGATTCTCGAGGGCCTCGCCTCCTATTGTCGGCGAATTAACGACTCAGGTCACTAGATCCGCTAGCGCAGAACTTCATCGCCACTGCGGTCGGGCTACTCGTGGCAGGCTTCGTTATCTACCAGACTTACTACGTCTTCTATCGACCACAGCCTCGTATCCTGCGATGGAAGCTGCCGGTGCCGCGTGACCGCGGAGGCACGATCCTTGAGCCCCTCGGGGATCTTCCAGGCCTGAGGAAGTGGGTAAAAGACCACTTTCAAAGCGAACTGCCAACTGCCGTTCTGCCTTTTGCTGATGTCACGGAACGGTCGAAAGCAGAACGCGAGATATGGTACGAAAACAACGCGCTTGTCCGCGCGTTGCTCAACCACGTGTCACAGTACGACGGCGACGAGTTGAAGCGTGACATCGGCTACAGGGCCGATATGTATCATGCCCTCGGTGCATGTCGGTGGGCATCATTTGGCGCACTGGGATGTGCGTTTATCTATATTGTCGCCGCGTACCACAAGGACGTACTCCATAACTGGTCTGAGAGCGGCGTAGTGCTTGTGATTGCCAGCTGGAGCTCCTGGTTCTTGTATCGTGTTTTTCGTAGCAATCGGAAGAATGCGTGGTACGCCCTAACAACCCAGGCGAAGCAGGGCCTGCTGGGGTGGTTTACGACTCATCCGAGTTCGCCGCTGGCCCAAATCGACCATAACTGAGCATCTTCAAGAGAAGTTCAGGAACAACACGGTGCCGAGCTGATAGACGAATGTCAGGTGATAGCGGACAGAGTCGTCCGCTACTCCTGCTCATCAGGGATGATTGCTAGCGCATGGTCTCGCCGGCCAGACGCCGAGCTACGAAGGATCGGCGATCCAGCACGACTCGACATCGAGGTGCTGACCGAGGCGTTCGAGGTGCTGGTCGAAGTGCAGGACGCCGATGCCCGCGTGCTGAGCGGCCACGGCAACCGTCAGATCGGTGAGGGGGAACCGATGGGCACCGTGTGAGCCATCGGCCGCCAGCTCGCGCATCGTCGCCAGCACCGCTCGCTGCACGGCGCGATCCACTGGTACCTCACGCAGGCCATCCAGGGTTCGCTCGGCGGCGGCGATTCCGTCGGACCCTCGCGCGTCGACCATCAGCTCGTAGCGCACCGGCCAGCACCAGCGGACATCGCCGCGCTCGATCGCTCCCAACAGCAGATCGCGTGCCTTGGCATCCCTGCGGGACTGCATCCAGGCGGAGGTATCCACCAGCATCGGCCCCGTGCCGTCCCAGACCTTGACCGCCATCAGGCCGCGGGTGGCGCGTTGAGGCGATCGACGGCTTCGAGGTCGAGGTCGAACTGCCCGGAACCCATCGCCTCGAACAGGGCCTCGGCGGCAGCCCGGCGGTTGCGCCCCGCCTCCAGCTCGGCCTCCGCGCCCTCAACTGCGAGCCGGCGCAGGAGCGTGGCGTCGGCCTCGCGGGTGCCCGTGGCAGCGCGAACCCGCGCCAGCGCCTCCCCCAGCTCAGGGTCCGCGGTTACGGCGATTCGGGGGTGCTTCGATGGCATCGCTGTCGCAGTGTAACTCATTGGAGTTACACCTAGCGTGGCCGGGCTCCCCGCCGCTCCCTCAACCTCCTAACTGTTAGGACGTTGAAAGCGATCTCGTCAGTGCTGCCGTTGACTTGAAAGGTTGCGAAATGCAACTAATGCATCATCGGCGCAACCAAGCGTGGCCTTCGCTTCGCGCGACATTTGCAGCCAAGGTATTGCGGGATAAACTATCCTATTTTGTGCTATGTTATCCACATGCCCGGACGTGCCTACGCGCAGCTGGCCGAGGTCGCCAACGAGCAGTACGGCTTCGTGACGCCAGACGACGCGCGGGAGCTGGGCATCAACCCGATGACCCTTGTGCGGATGGCCGAGCGAGGGCAGATCGAGCGCCGCGGGACGGGCCTGTACCGCCTCCCGCTCACGCCGGCGAGCCGCCTCGACCCTTACATGGAGGCGACGCTCTGGCCGCGTGGGGCACTCGGCGTCCTCTCCCACGAGACGGCGCTGGAGCTCTACGAGCTGAGCGACGTCCATCCGGCGAAGATTCACATCACCCTCCCGCGCAGCCACCGCGTTCGACGCAGCGTGCCATCGGCTTACGTGCTGCACCACGAGGATCTGGGAGCAGCTCAGATCACCCAGCACGAGGGAATCGCGATCGTCACTCCGGTGCATGCGATCCGCCAGGCGCACAAGGCGCACCTGGGCGCGGCGCTCGTCGGACAGGCGATCGACCAAGGCGAGGACAGCGGCCGCTTGACCAAGCGCCAGGCGAAGGCGCTTCGCCGTGAGCTGGGGATTCGCCGTGGTAACGGGAGGCGAGGGTGAGCCCTTCGGAGTTCAAGCCGCCTCGGCGCAGGCCGAGCCAGCGCAGCCATCTCGAGCGCCTAGCCGGCGATTACGGACGTGCGCACGGCATCGCGCACGAGCGGGCGCGGCGCTGGCTCTCGCTGGTCTCGTTCGCCGGCGCCCTCGATTCCGTCCGCGCCGACAACGGGGCGCGCTTCCTGATCAAGGGCGGCGCGTCGATGGAGCTTCGGCTTGGATTGGGAGCCCGTACGACCAAGGACATCGACGTCGTCTTTCGGGGTGCTCCAGGGGAGATGCTCGACGCGCTCGAGGAGGCATTCGCCCAGCCCTACGGCAGCTTCTCCTTCCGTCGCAAGGGGCCGGTCGAGGACATCCGCGAAACGGGCAGCCGCCGGCTCTTCGTGCAGGTCAGCTTTGCCGGCAAGGACTGGCAGACCCTGCAGATCGAGGTGGCGCGCCCCGAGGCGACCGAAGCCGAACTCGTCCCGGTGGCGATCGGCATCGCCGACTTCAAGCTCGACGGTCCCGAGCGCGTTGCCTGCCTCGCCCTGCGCTACCAGGTGGCCCAAAAGCTCCACGCCGTCACCGAGCAGCCCGAGGGATGGACCAACTACCGCTTCTGGGACCTGATCGATCTGCAGCTCCAGCGCGAGCTGCTCGGCGACGATCTTGCTCGGGTTCGAGAGGCGTGCGTCGAGATCTTTACCGGACGCGATCTTCATTCCTGGCCGCCGGAACTTGTGGTTCCCGATGACTGGCGCGAGCCCTATGCGGCGGCGGCCGGCGAGCTCGACGCCGACCTGCCACTTGACTTGGATTCCGCCGCCGACCAGGTCCGCGACTTCATCGCCGCCATCAACGCGGCCCGTTGAGGCGGTCGACTGCTTCAAGGTCAAGGTCGAACTTCTCGGAATCCATCGCCTCGAATAGGGCTTCGGCGGCAACCCGGCGATTGCGCCCGGGCTCCAGCTCGGCGTCCGCGCCTTGCACCGCGAGGCGGCGCAGGAGCGTGGCATCGGCCTCCCGAGTGCCGGTGGCTGCGCGAATCCGCGCCAGCGCCTCCAGCAGCTCAGGATCGGCGGTCACGGCGATTCGAGAGTGCTTCGAAGTCATTGTCACGCAGTCAGTCGAGATCGAAAGCGGCGGTGATCGCTTCGCTGAGCGCCGGCTCTTGGCTGGCGAGCAGGACGCCGATCTGCTCGCCCAGGGCATCGGTGGGAATGGTGGTGATGTTGTCGCAGCTGACGACCGAGGGCTCCGTGAGGCCGTTTGCAGAATCGACGCCCACCTCGCTGGAGAGCCCGCGAATGGTCGTCGTGATCGGCGCGACGGTCACCGTTCTGAGGTGCGGCCGTACAAGCGCACGCGTGAGAACCAACACGGGCCGCGCCTTGTCCAGCTGCGCGACGTAGATTGGCCGCATCAGGCCAGGTCACGCGGCAGGCCAGCCGCGTGCTCGGCAAGCCCTGCGAGCTCCGGGTCCGGGCCGGTGCGGGCGAGGATCCGGGCATCGCGTTCGGCGAGCTCACGCCGACGCTCGCGCTTGAGCGCCCGGGTCACGACCGCCGCCCGGCTGCGCTCGGCGCCGGAATCGACGACCTCGTCGACGAAGTCGACGAGGTCATCTGGGAGTCGCACTGCGATCTGCTTGCTCATCCCATAACGGTAGCAAAACGGTAGCACCATGCTTCCGTAGCCTGCAAACGACGCTCGACCGTACCTGCTTGCGCAGTCGCATCAGCGCCGTGCCGCTTGCTTGGGCGAGCGCACCTGGCTCAAGCCCGGAACGGCTCAGAGCTTGCCGCGCGGGGCGAGCCATTCGCTCTTGAAGCGCAGGTCGGTCTTGGCAGTGAGGAGATCGAAATCGGCGTCGTAGTGAAGGATGCCGATGCCGCCTCGATCCGCGATCGCGGCGAGGATCAGGTCGACGGGCGGCAGCCGGTGGTGCCCAACACGGGCGAGCTGGCGCTGTGCGTCGACGGCGCGTCGTTCGACCTCCTCGCCGATCCGGACCTGCGGAAGGGCGAGCAGCTCTTCGACCAGCTCGTCGTGATCCCCTGCGTTGCGCGCCGAGTAGCCGGCCTCGAGCAGAAAGGGAAGGCATACCCCGATGTGGCCGGCTTCGAGCGCGGCGGCGATCTCCTCCTTGCGATCGGCAGACAGGGAAGCCTCGCCCAGCCTGGCCCAGGCCGAGTTGTCGAGCAGGAGCTCGACGCTCACCGGCGCGCCCAGCCGGAGGCGCGAACCTCCTCGGCGGCCTCGAGGCTCACCGGCACAGTGCCCGAGCGCACGCGATCGGCCAGGCGCCGGCGCAACTCCGTCCGGCCTTCTCGCTCGGCGCGTATCGCCGCCAGCTTGGCGTCGGCCCCGAGCACGACCAATTCCCCCAGCTCGACGCGGTCGCTGCCGAGCTCATCGCGCAGCTCGTCGAGCGCGGCTTGGACGGGCGGAGTCTCGGTGATCGCGTGTCGGCGACGTTTGGTCGGCATAGCGTAAGTGTAGCACTAGTGCAACACCACCAGCAAGCGCAACTTATGAGCGAGAATGCCGCCGATGCCTGACGAGCTGCCGATCCTACTCTTCGCCACGCCGGCCGAGCTCGAGGCCTGGTTGGAGGAGAGCCACGTCGAGTCCGGGGGGCTCTGGCTGAAGATCGCCAAGAAGGGGACCGAGCCGCCGAGCGTCACCTATGCCGAGGCACTGAAGCTGGCGCTCTGCTTCGGCTGGATTGACAGCCAGAAGCGCGGCCTCGACGAGCGCCACTTCCTGCAGCGGTTCACGCCGCGCCGTCCCGGCGGCCGCTGGTCGAGGATCAACCGCGAGAAGGCGGAAGCGCTGCTCGCGGCCGGTGCGATGCGACCGGCGGGGCTGGCCGAGGTCGAAGCGGCCAAAGCCGACGGTCGCTGGGAGGCCGCCTACGAGGGCCGGCGCGCGGCGGAGGTGCCGGGCGACCTGCGACGCGAGCTCGACGCCAATCCCGCCGCGGCCGAGTTCTTCGCCGAGCTCGACAGCGCCAACCGCTACGCGATCGTCTACCGCCTCGGCGACGCGAAGAGGCCGGAGACGCGCGAGCGGCGGCTGCGCAAGTTCGTCGCCATGCTCGAGCGCGGCGAGAAGATCCACCCTTGATTCCGCTGGCGTCAGATTCCCCAGGCACTCGGCGCCAAGAGTGCCTGAAACGCCGACAATCCCCGCTAATCGCCGCACCTCCAGGGCGACGGCGACTTTGGGCCGCGCTCACGAATCCCCTGCTAATCCGCCCCTTCTAACGCCGAATCCCCAGCCAGAGCTTGCTCATCGCACCCAGGAGGTCGCGGTTCGAGTCCGGCTAGCTCTACTTACACGGTTTGTGTCTAATCGTGTAGGCTGACCGGTAATGGCGGCTTCCGCGAAACGGATCAACGTGACGCTCGACGATGAGCACGCGGGCAAGCTCACGAGATTGGCCGAGCGCACGCACGTGCAGGAGGGAACGCTCGCGAGGTCGCTCCTTTCGACGGCGCTGGACGATGCCGATCCGGACGCGGCACGCATCACGGAGATTCTCGACGCGATCCCCGGCGCTTGGCAACGGACGCAGGAAGGGTTGTCGCAGGCGGAACGTGGCGAGGGCACGGCGCTCGACGAGCTGGTCTGAGTGGCACAGGTACTCGTCACCCCGCGGGCACAGCGGGATGTGGACGATGCGATCTCGACCCTCGATCTGCCGGACGACACCTGGAGTCGGGTCGCCCGCTCGCTGAAGACGCTGGAGACCTTCCCGCTCGCCGGCGCCGAGCTGACCGGCGGCTGGGCGCCGGTCCGGTTCGCGCTCGGCCCCTGGTCCCGGATGATCCTGCTCTACCGCTTCGAGGAATCGTCAGACCGGGTCTTCGTGGTCGCGATGCACGACGGTCGGTCCGCGACTTCCGCCACGACGCAGCGGTAAACCGCGGCTTCGCCGGTTGGAAACGGTGCGCGAAACCAGGCGCTTCTCAACGGGAAGTGCCCGAATCGCCGCTGATCCACGCGTATCCCCGCGTTGGGCGCAAGTGCCCGAGAACGCGGCGATGGGCGGGGCTGACCGCCCCAGAAAGCTCATGCGACTCTTCAGCTTGGGGTCGCGTCGTCCTGTCTCCGCGGCTCGACCTCGACCGGGCAAGCGACGCTGTTGGAGATGAAGCAGCGCTCGTGGGCGCGGTGGTGCAGCGAGTCGACCCGCCCGATGTCGACCTCGCCGTCGAAGACGACGCGCGGCCGCAATACGACGCGAATGAAGCGAGTGCCGTCGAGAGTTCCTTCGGCTTCGTCCTCATAGGCGGCCACGCGGATCTTCTCTGCCCGAGCCAGGCCGAGGAACCAGAGCATGTGGCAGCTCGACAGCGAGGCGACGAACAGCTCCTCGGGGTCGGCCCTCCTCGAGTCGCCGCCGAAGTCGGGCGCGCTCGAGGCGGCGAGCGTCTGCTCGGCCAGCTCGAGCACCTCCGACTCCATCTCGCCGATGCGGCTCCTCTGCGCTCCGTCCCAGCTCACCGGACCCATGCTTTCACGCGGAAGCAGCACCGAGGGATACATGTTCGCTCTGGCCGGCAAGCCCAGGTGACCTACGGTCTTTGGCTCTCGTCCAGCCGCCCAAATCATCGGTGAACGGCTCGAAGTGGCACGCGCCTCCATGCGCGATCGTCAGCACGGGGGATGCTGGGATGCCCGCCCTGGGCGGGGGCGATCCATCCTCGGTGTGCGCTCCCTGGCGCGGCGGAGGGCTCAGTCCTCGACCGCGGCCAGCGGCGCCGGCGTCAGGCCGTGCCGACGCATCACCGCCGCCAGCGCGGCGAGGTCCGGCGGCCCGCCGGCGGACGCGACCAGGACCTCTCCCACCTCCTGGAAGTAATCGGGCCCAAAGACGCCGGGGCTGGCAATCGCCAGGAACGTGGCGTCGGCGTCGCCGCGGTTCTCGAAGCCGTGGACGGCGCCGCGCGGCACGCACACCGCCTCGCCCCTCCCGACCTCGACCGGCTCGCCGTCGATCGTCCAGGTGGTGACGCCCTCGAGCCCGTAGATCGTCTCCTCGAAGGCGTCGTGGCTGTGCGGCGCCGGCATCCGGGAATTCGCGGGGACGTAGCACTCGAAGACGCTGACGCTGCCGCCCGAATCGGAACCCTCGACGAGGAAGCGAACGCCGAGCTGGCCGACGGCGATGGTCTCTTCGGTGGCCTGGGTCATCGTTCTCCTCCTGTGCTCTGCTCAGTTAGGTAAAGTGGCTTGACGAATATACGGCCATCCGGGAAACTTGTCAAATCACTTGACCGATTCCGAGAGCAAATCCGCTACTCGCCCTCCGCCGCTGATCGGCGCGCTGCTCCGCGCGCCCTGGGAAGCGGTGCACGGGAGGATGCTCGCCGGCCTGCACCAGCGTGGCCATACCGACCTGACCGCCCCGCACCTGAGCGTCCTGCAGTACCCGGGGCCCGAGGGCATGCGCCCGTCGGACCTGGCGACCCGCACGCGGATGACCAAGCAGGCGCTGAACTACCTGCTCGGACAGATGGAACGGCTCGGATACCTGATGCGCGCGGCGGATGGGGCCGACCAGCGGGTGAGGCGCATACGCCTCACCTCCCGCGGGCGCGAGGCGAGCGCGGCGATGCGGGAGGTCGTGCTCGAGGTGGAGGCCGAGTGGGCGCAGGGGCTGGGTCCCCGTCGGTTCGCCGAGCTGCGCGAGCTCCTAATCGAGCTCGACGGGACGACGCCCGGCGGCCTATCGTCTTCGTAGCCGGCGAACCGTGCGATAGAAGCGCTGCTCCGAGGCGGCGAGGTCCGCGACTTGGGGGGCCGTTTCCGCTTCGCGAGAGAAGCGTCTGTGCTCTACGGGAGAACTGCGACCATCTCCCCGTGCAAATCATCGCTGTCGACTGGTCGGGCAGGGCCAAGGGGCCGGCAGAGTCTCTGTGGCGAGGCGAGGTCCGACACGGCAGGCTGACTGGAACGCCGAGATCAAGACGGCCAGGTTGGACGGGCCGCTCGCCCTCGGGGCGCGGGCGCGGATCGTCTTTCGCACGGGCCTGCGCCTGCGCTTCAGCGTCGTCGAGTTCGAACAGGGCCGCCTGTTCACCGACGAGGCGCGCCTGCCTGGCGCCCGGATGGGCCACCGCCACCTGGTGGAGCCTGGGGTCGACGGCGGCAGTCGCCTGACGAGCTCGGCGAAGAACTCGGCCGCGGCGGGATTGGCGTCGGGCCCCGATGAAGCGGATCGGACCCTCACTCCTGGCTCGTCGTCGCCTGGCTGACCACGGCCCGTTGCGCCCCTGGGAGGCTGCGGGCGGCGGCCGGGCCGCACGATCAGCAGCATCCCTCTAGGAGGGCTGGGAGATCCAGAGCGCTTCGACGCCGAGATGGCCACCGAGCCGTTCGAGGTGCTGGTCGAAGTGGAGGATGTCGACCCCCGCATGCCGGGCAGCGGCGGCGACGGTGAGGTCGGCGAGGGGAAAGCGGTGGGCGCCGTGGGAGCCACTGGCCGCCAGCTCGCGCATCAGAGATGAGATCGCGCGCCGCGCGCTGCGATCGAGCGGGACCTCGCGCAGGGTGTCCAGCGTGCGCTAGATGGCCGCGATTCCGTCGCTGCCTCGTGCGTCAACCATCAGCTCGTAGCGGACCGGCCAGCACCACCGCACCTCGTTGCGCTCGATCGCGACCAACGGGAGATCGCGAGCGCTTGCGTCGCGGCGTGCCTGCATCCAAGCGGACGTATCCGCCAGCACCGGCCCAGCGCCGTCCCAGAGGCGACTCGCCGTCAAGGTGCGGGCAGCGTGTTGAGGCGGTCGACGGCGCCGAGGTCGAGGTCGAACTCGGCGGAATCCATGGCCTCGAACAGCGCCTCCGCCGCGACGCGACGGTTGCGGCCTGCCTCCAGCTCTGTCTCGGCGCCCAGAGTCGCGCGCCCTGTCAGCTTGGCGACGAGGAGCCAGGAGTGAGCGGCGGCAGGGTCTGATCGACGCCAGCCAGGAAGCCGGCGAGCTGCGCGTTGAAGGCTCTCGGCCGCTCCAGCATCAGCGCGAGGCTGTCGGCCGGCATCGCCCGTGGGCGGCGCATGTACGGCCACAGCAGCGCCTGGCGCAGCCACCGGCTCGCGACGATCAGGCGCTGGAGCGGGCGCGGCGTCGGGATGCCCACCGTCAGCAGCTCGGTCAGCGCGGCCGCGGTCTTCTTCGGCTTGCGCAGGGCGAGCCTGGCGGTCGCGCGCAGGCCGAGCACCGCGTTGAAGGTGTCGGTGGCGCCGGCGACCAGGACGACCGCTTCGGTCAGGCCCTCGTGCCTGGTGGCGAAGCGGAGCGCGATCGGCCCGCCCATCGAGTGGCCGAGCACCACGGCCCGCTCCACGCCCAGGCTGCGGCAGAGCGCCGCCGCGGTGTCGGCGTAGCCGTCCAGCGAGACGCCCCCCGCCGGCAGCTGCGAACGCCCGAAGCCCGGCAGGTCGAGCGCCAGCACCCGGCCGTGCGGCGCGAGGAAGGGGATCGTCTCCAGCCAGTGCTGCCAGCGCCCGCCCATGCCGTGGACGAGGACCAGGGCTCGCGCGCCCTCGCCGGCTTCGGCGAAGTTGAGCGCCCGCCCGCCGATCTCGACCTGGCGCTCGCGGATCGGCAGTTCGCGCTGACGCCAGTCCGGCGTGGCCGGAAGGCCGTAGTCGCCGTTGGCGGGGACGGTCTCGATCATCGCTCGCCGCCGCCCTGCGAGATCGGGGCGAGCAGGCCCAAGGTGAGGACTTCGCGCGCCCGGTCCAGCAAAGCATCGAACTCGGCGTCGGTCAGGTTCATGTTCGCCGGCCCGAGGTGGCAGGCGATAACGCCGTCCCAGGCGGCCCAGGAGAAGGTGCGACTCACGATGGGCATGCTTTCAGGAAGCGCCCCGGCCGGGGCGGAATCCTGTTTGACTGTGGCGGCATGGAGTCATCGCAGCCGGAGATCGCCCTGCGATTCGCGGACGACGCGGAGCGGCTTCACGCGGTCGAGCCGCTCTGGAATGCGCTCCAGGAGCATCACTCGAGCCTCGTTCCGAAGCTCGGCGGCAGCGCTCCGAAGCGTGAGTTGGCTGAGTCCTGGCGGCGACGGCGGGTGAAGTACGAGCGCTGGCTCGAAGACCCCGGGACCTTCTTCGTCATCGCCGAGGACGGGGGCCGTCCGATCGGCTACGCCTTCGTCACCGTCGGCTCCGGCTACGCGGCCTGGCAGACCGGCGACCGGCTCGCCGAGCTGGAGACGCTCTCGGTCCTTTCCGAGCGCCGCAGCGAGGGGGTCGGCGCCGCGCTGCTGGAAGCCGTGTGGGAGCGCCTGGCGGAGATCGGCATCGAAGACCTCGCCATCACCGCCGCGAAGACCAATGTCGACTCGCATCGCTTCTACGAGCGCCACGGCTTCACCCAGAGCTTCGTCGTCTTCTACGGCAAGCGCAATACGCCGGCGACGCCGAGCTGATCGCGACGGTTCGGCAGCCAGCCTGAGCGAGAATGCCGCCAAGTCAAATTGGCGACACATGGACGTGTAATCATTATCTGGTGGCCCGCAAATACGAAATGCGAGAGCGCGCCAGACGGGTCGAGGAGACGCGGCGGCGGATCGTCGAGGCGGCGGTCGAACTGCACGAGGAGGTCGGTCCCGCGAGAACCAGCCTCAGCTCGATCGCCGAGCGCGCCGGGGTCGAGCGGCAGACCTACTACCGCCACTTTCCGGACGAACGCTCCCTGCTCTCCGCCTGCTCGGGCCTCTACATGGAGCAGCACCCGCTGCCGGACGCCACCGCCTGGCGGCAGATCGAGGATCCCGAGCAGCGCCTCCGCCAAGGGCTCGGCGAGCTCTACGCCTACTACGAGGCCAACGAGGCGATGTTCGGGTCGGTGCTGAGGGACGCCGAGGTCCACGAGCCCACCCGCGAGGTCGTGACGCAGCGCATAGCCCCCGCGGTGGCGGAGTCGAGCGCGGCGCTGGCGGGCGGCTGGGCGGGAAACCGGGAGACGCGCGCCGCGATCGACCTTGCGGTCAGCTTCCATACCTGGCGCTCGCTGGTGCGCGCGAACGGACTCTCCGGCGCCCGCGCCGCGGACCTGATGGCCAGGCTCGTGCGCTGCGCCGGCTGGAGCAACGGCGCGGGTAAATAATTCCACGCCGCTGTATGTCCAATTTGACAAGCGGCGCCAACCGGAGTACAAATCATGCACCAAGCCTGTATGACGATATCTGGGCTGCTGACGATGGAGGACGAAGATGAGCGCAGTCGAGGCCGCGACGCGACCCACCCGAACGCCCACGCCGATGGACGTCCGGCTTTTCACGATCCCCGGATCGCATCCCGGAACGGCGGTGCGGCTGATGCTCGAGCACAAGGGGATCGAGCACCGGCGCACCGACCTCCTGCCGGTGCTCTCGTGGGTCGTGCTGCGAGCGCAGCGCTTTCCCGGCAAGAGGGTCCCGGCGATCAAGCTCGACGGGCGAAGGATCCAGGGCTCGCGCGAGATCGCCCGCGAGCTGGACCGCATCGAGCCCGAGCCTCCCCTCTTCCCGGCCGATCCGGACCGCAGGGCCGCGGTCGAGGAGGCCGAGCGCTTCGGCGACGAGGACCTCCAGCAGGCGACCCGGCGGATCCTGCTGTGGGCGCTTCGACAGGACACCGCGCCGTTCGCCAGCTTTGCCGAGGGGTCGAGAATCGGCATTCCGATCGGACTTGCGGTGAGGACCGCGGGCCCGTTCGTCGCCATCGACGCCCGTTCGGTGGGGGCCGACGAGGCCAGCGTCCGCGATGCGATATCGGACCTGCCGACGATGCTCGGCCGGATCGACGACTGGATCGCCGAGGGAGTGCTCGGCGGCGAGCGGCCGAACGCCGGCGACTTCCAGATCGCCACCTGCCTGCGCTTGGCGATGAGCCTCGACGACCTCCGTCCGGCGATCGAGCACCGCCCGGCGGGCGAGCTGGCGCTTCGGGTGGTCCCGCGCTATCCGGGCAGGATCCCGCCGGTGCTGCCGGCGGCCTGGCTCGAGCCGCTGCGCGCCGTCTGAGGCCGGCCGGCGCGCGGCGCGCCGAGCATTCCGAGGACACGATCGGCGTCCACCTCCGATCGCCCCCCGTCTAGAAGAACGCCCCGCCCCTGTACTCGCCGAAGACGTCGCGCATCGCGCCGCAGGCCTCGCCGATCGAGGCGCCGGCGGCGAGCGCGGCGCGGATCGGGTGCAGCAGGTTGCCCTCGCCGCGGGCGACGGCGCGCAGCTCCTCCAGTTTGGTGTCCACCGCCGCCTGGTCGCGCGACTGCTTGAACGCCCTGAGGCGGGCCAGCTGGCGCTGCTCGGCCTCCGGGTCGACGCGCAGGATGTCGACGTCGTCGACCTGGTCGGTGACGTACTTGTTCACGCCGACGACGATGTCCTGACCGCTCTCGTAGCGCTCGTGGTAGGAGTGCGCCGACTCCTCGATCTCGCGCTGCATGAACTCCAGCGCCTCGACCGAGCCGCCGAGCTCCTCGACCTTGTCGATCAGCTCCCAGGACCGCTCTTCGACCTCGTCGGTCAGCGACTCGACGAAGTAGGAGCCGGCGAACGGGTCGACCGTGTCGGCGACCCCGGACTCGTGCGCCAGCACCTGCTGGGTGCGCAGCGCGATCCGCGCCGAGCGCTCGGTCGGCAGCGCCAGCGCCTCGTCGAAGCCGTTGGTGTGCAGCGACTGGGTGCCGCCGGCGACCGCGGCGAAGCCCTGCAGGGCGACGCGGATGATGTTGACCTCGGGCTGCTGCGCCTGCAGCGTGACGCCGCCGGTCTGCGTGTGGAAGCGGATCTTCATCGAGTTCGGGTTCTCCGCCCCGAAGCGCTCCTTGACGATCTTCGCCCACATCCGCCGCACAGCGCGGAACTTGGCGATCTCCTGGAAGACGTTGTTGTGGCCGTTGAAGAAGAAGGCCAGCCGCGGCGCGAACTCGTCGATCGCGAGCCCCCGCGCGAGCGCCGCCTCGACGTAGGCGATCGCATTGGAAAGAGTGAAGGCCACCTCCTGCACCGCCGAGCAGCCCTTCTCGCGGATGTGGTAACCGGAGATCGAGATCGTGTTCCATTTCGGCACGTTCTCGCGGCAGTACTCGAAGATGTCGGTGGTCAGGCGCATCGTCGGCTCGGGCGGGTAGATGTAGTTGCCGCGCGCCATGTACTCCTTCAGCACGTCGTTCTGGACCGTGCCGCGCAGCTTCTCGCTCGGCACCCCCTGCTCCTCGCCGACCAGCTCGTAGAGCAGCAGCAGGATCGCCGCCGGGGCGTTGATCGTCATCGAGGTCGAGACCTGGTCGAGCGGGATCGTGTCGAAGCAGATCCGCATGTCCTCGATCGTGTCGATCGGCACCCCGGTGCGGCCGACCTCGCCCTGGCAGAGCGGGTCGTCGGAGTCGCGGCCGAGCTGGGTCGGCAGGTCGAAGGCCATCGAGAGCCCGGTCGAGCCGTGCTCGATCAGGTAGCGGTAGCGCTCGTTGGTGTCTTCCGGCGTCGCGAAGCCGGCGTACTGGCGCATCGTCCACAGCCGGTCGCGGTACATCCCCTCGTGGATGCCGCGGGTGAACGGCGGCTCGCCCGGCGTGCCGAGCCGCTCTTCGAGGTCGGGGGCGACGTCGGCCTCCGTGTAGAGGGGGTCGATCTCGATTCCCGAGTCGGTGAAGACGCGCTCGTCGTCTGGGCCGACCAGCGGCGCGATCGTCGGCCGCTCCCCGGCGGCAGCCTTTCCGTTCTCAGGGGCCATGTTCACAAATGTTCGCGCTTCACTCGCTGCACGGAGAACCGGATATGGACGTTTGCTCGTTCCGCGCTCACGGCAGAGGATATGGGGGGCTCAGTCCGAGGCGCCCGCGAGCCGCTCGAGGCCGGCCTGCTCGATCGTCTTCTGCAGGCCCTCGCGCAGCTCGATCTTCGGTTCCCAGCCGAGCAGGTCGCGGGCGCGGCTGATGTCCGGCCGGCGCTGTTGCGGGTCGTCGACCGGCAGCGGCTCGTAGACGATCTCCGAGCGCGACTCGGTCACCTCGACCACCGTCCTCGCCAGCTCCAGCAGGCTGAACTCGTTCGGGTTGCCGATGTTGACCGGCGTGTGCACGTCGGACTCGGCGAGCGCGACGATCCCCCGGATCAGGTCGTCGACGTAGCAGAAGCTGCGCGTCTGGCTGCCGTCGCCGAACACGGTCAGCGCCTGGTCCTTCAGCGCCTGCCGCAGGAAGGTCGGGATCGCGCGGCCGTCGTGGGCTCTCATCCGCGGACCATAAGTGTTGAATATTCGAACTATCGAGGTGTCGACCCCCTGCTGGCGGTGGTAGGCCATCGTCATCGCCTCGGCGTAGCGCTTGGCCTCGTCGTAGACGCCGCGCGGGCCGATCGGGTTGACGTGGCCCCAGTACTCCTCCGACTGCGGGTGGACCTGGGGGTCGCCGTAGACCTCGCTGGTCGAGGCGAGCAGGAAACGGGCGCGCTTGAACTTCGCCATGCCGAGCATGTGGTGGGTGCCGTGCGAGCCGACCTTCAGCGTGTGCAGCGGCAGCCGCAGGTAGTCGATCGGGCTGGCCGGCGAGGCGAGGTGGTAGACGAAGTCGACCGGCTCCGGTATCTCGACCTTCTCGACGATGTCGATGTGGCGGAACTCGAAGGCGTCGTCGCGGATGTGCTCGACGTTCTGCAGCGAGCCGGTCTCGAGGTTGTCGACGCAGATCACCCGGTGGCCCTTGCCGAGCAGGTGCTCGCAGAGGTGCGAGCCGAGGAAACCGGCGCCGCCGGTGATCACGCAGGTGCTCATCGCCGCGGGGATGCTACCGCGACGCCCCCTCGCAACCGTGGTCGAGGTTTGTCCCGCATAGCGATCCAAACCTCGACCACGCCTCCGGAGATAAACACCGAAGTTCGCAATTAGCGGGATTTCGCCCCGATCAAGCGTCCAGCAGGGGGGAGAGACCGGCCCCGTCCCGCCCTCTACGTGGCATGTTCGAACCACGGAGCTGAACCGGTGCAGGGAGCCGTCACAGCCGGGCGCAAGCGCGCCGCCGTCGAACTCGTCGCCCGCGAGGAGGCCGAGCTGCGCCGCGCCGCGCGCCGCTTCTCGCTCTGCGAGGACGACGCCGACGACGCCTACCAGCGGGCGCTGGAGATCGTGCTGACGAAAGCGCCGAGCGAGCGGCCGCGCGACCTGCTGCGCTGGACGAAGACCGTCGTCAAGCACGAGGCGCTGGCTCTGCGCCGCTACCGCGAGCGGATGCTCGGGATGGACGTCGACGAGGTCGGCGACCCGGTCGAGCGACTGGCGACCGACAACGCCGGCCCCGGCGAACGCACCGAGCAGCGCGAGGCCAACGCCCGCACCCGCGAGGCGCTGCGGGCGCTGAAGCCGGCCGAGCTGCGCTCGCTGACCCTGCTCGCCGCCGGCTACTCCTACGCCGAGATCGGCGAGCGCACCGGCTACAGCCGCACCAAGGTCAACCGCTCGCTGGTCGAGGGGCGGGAGCGCTTCCGCCGCCTGCTCGCCGGCAGCGAGAGCGGTGAGCGCTGCGAGCAGCTGCTGCCGCTGCTCTCCGCCTACTGCGACGGCGAGGCGGACGCCGCGAACGAAGCGGCGGTGCGCGAGCACCTGCGCGCCTGCGCCGCCTGCCGGGCGACGATGCGCTCCTACCGCGCCACCCCGGCCACGGTCGCCGCGCTGGCCCCCGCGCTGCCGGCCGCGCGCTCGCTGCTCGAGCGCGCCCAGGAGCTGCTCGTCGGGCTGCACTCGCGCCTGCCCGGGGGCGGCGGGGACGCGGGCGGGGTCGCCCAGGTCGCGGCAGCGGGCGGCTCGCGCGGCGCCGGTTCCGCGGCGCTCGCCAAGCTGCTCGCGGTCTGCGCCGGCGCCGTCGGCGGCGCCGCCTGCGTGGCGACCGGGGTCGCGCCGATCCCGCTCGACGCGAACGCCACGCACAGCGCCGAGCCGAAGGTCGAGCGGATCTCGCGACGGGCGGTCGAGGGGGCGGAATCGCCGGCGCCGTCATACGAGCCGGCGCCGCCGCCGGCTGACGAGCCGCAGCCCGCGCCGCAGCCGAAGCCCGCCCGGAAGCCCGCCCCCCGGCCCGAACCGGAAGCCGCCCCGGAAGCGAGCGAAACGGCGGCGAGCGAAGCCGGGGCGGTCGAATACGCGCCGCCCCCCGAAGCGCCGCCGCCGCCAGCCGAATCGCCGCCCGCCTCGGGCGGCGGGGACCCGGCGGGGGAGTTCGGCCCGTGAGCCGGCTGCTCGCGGCGATGCTGGCGCTCTGCGCCGGCCTGGGCGCGCTCGCCGTCCCGGCCGCCGCCGCGCCGTCGCGGCCGGCCGACCTGAGCGTCGTCGGCGGCGAGGGCTGGCACGCGGAGAACCTCTTCTCGCTCACTTGGAGCGCGCCCCCCGCGGGCGAGCCGACGTCGGTCGCCGTCCACTACCGCGTCAGCAACGCCGCGGAAGAAGTCCTGCACGAAGGGCAACACGCCTTCGTGCTCGGGATCGGCTCGCTGGAAGCCGGCCGCACCCCGGGCTCCTATACCGCCGAAGTCTGGTTCGAGGACGCGGGCGGCGCCGAGGGGCCGGCCTCCTCCGTGCCGCTGCGCTTCGACGACACGCGGCCGAGCGGCGTCGCGATCGGCCCAATCCCCAGCTGGATCGGCCGGCCCGACCTGCCGCTGCGCGTCCGCCTCGGCCACCCGGCGCAGCCGCTGCCGCTCTCCGGCATCCGCGGCTACGCCGCCTCGGTCGACGCGAACCCGAGCGGCGCGCCCTGCCACGCCGCGGATCGGTGCACGGCGGCGGAGACGACCCTGAACGGCGGCATCGCCGGCGACCTGCTGTCGGTCGACGAACCGCCCGAGGGCGCGAGCTACCTGCACGTCGCCGCCGTCTCCGGCGCCGGCGTCGCCGCCGCGCCGAGCGACGCGCTTCTCCACGTCGACACGGCCGACCCGCTGACGCGCATCGACGGCGCGCCGCCCGGGTGGACGAACCGCGCGGTGCGGCTCGAGGCGGTGGCGAGCGACGCCGCCTCGGGCATGGCGCCGACCGACGACGGGCCGCCGCCCTTCACCGCGATCCGGGTCGACGGCGGCGTCCCCGTGCTGGCCTCCGGCGACCGCGTCGCCACGAGCGTGATCGCCGAGGGCGCGCACCGCGTCGCCTACTACGCCCGCGACGCGGCCGGCAACGCCGACGACGGGGCGACCGTGAGCGGCGCCCGCGACCGCGCGCCGCGGACGACCTGGGTGCGGATCGACCGCACGCCGCCCCGGGTCTCCTTCCCCAACTCCCAGGACCCCGACGACCCGGAGCTGATCCGGGCGCGGATCGCCGACCCGCTCTCGGGGGCGGACCCGACGCGGGGCTGGATCGGCGTGCGCCGCGCCGGCAGCCACGGCGCCTACGAGCGCCTGCCCGCCGCCGCGCCGGCGAACGGCGAGCTGCGGGCGCGCTGGGACTCAGACGGAGCGCCGCGCGGCAGGTACGAGTTCGCGGCGCGCGGCTACGACGGCGCGGGCAACGCGGCCCTCTCCGCGACCCGCGCCGACGGCTCGCCGATGGTGCTCGGCAACCCGCTGAAGGAGACGACGCGGCTGCGCGCCGCCTTCCGCCGCGGCCGCCGGCGGACCGTCCGCTACGCGCGCCGCGTGCGCGTCCGCGGGCGCCTGATCGCCGGCCTGCACAGGCCGCTCGCCGGCGCCCCGGTGCGGGCGATCGAACGGTTCGACCGCGGCGCGCGTCCCGCCGTCCGGGTCTCGACCGTGCGCACCGACGGCGCCGGCCGCTTCGCCTTCCGCTCCCCGCGCGGGCCGAGCCGCACGATCGAGCTCGTCTACCCCGGCAGCCGCACGCTGGCCCGGGCGAGCTCCCGGACCCTGCGCCTGCGGGTGCGCGGGCGCGTCCGCCTGCGCGCCTCGTCGGGGACGGCGGCGGTCGGCGGGCGGCCGCTCGTCTTTCGCGGCCGGGTCGTCGCGGCGCCCGGGACGATTCCCGCCAAGGGAATGCCGGTGCGGCTCCAGTTCAGGCTCGGGCGAGCGCCCTGGTCGGCGTTCCGCACGATCCAGGCCGACCGTCGCGGCCGCTTCCGCTACGCCTACCGCTTCAGCGACGACGACAGCCGCGGCGCCCGCTTCCAGTTCCGGGCCTACCTCCCGGCCGGCGAGATCTGGCCCTACGAGCCGGCGGGCTCGCGGCCAGTTCTCGTCACCGGAAGGTGATGCTTATTAACGCAGGGCGGTGAGCTGTTCGCTGACCTGATCGACGAGACCGTGGGCGCGCGACGTCCGTTCGTCGAGCGCTTTGCGGACCAGCTTCTGGCGTTTGCGCGCCTCGCGCTCGACTTTGTTGCGGGTCTTGCGCGCTTCGGTGGTCGCTTTGCGCCGCGCTTTGGCGCCGCGGCGCTCGCTGCGCTTGACCGTGCGACGCAGCTGCGTTCCGTAGGAGCGGAGCTGCTTGCGGGCCGCGTCGGGGCCGGAGAACGGCTCGACCAGCTCGGCCACGCGGTCGGTCGCCTCGAGCACCGCGCCGACCGGGAGGTCGACGGCGCTTTCGGCGGCGGCGCGGGCCTGCTCGGCGCGCGACGGCGCCGGGGGCGGCGTGCTCTTCGCCTGCGATTTCGCCGGCGATTTCGGTTTCGCGCCGGCGCTTGCTTTGCTGGATGCGGTCTTGGTTGCCACTGGGATCATCCCTTCGGGAAGGTTGTTTCAGGGGGTCGGGAGTCCGCGAGTTTAGCGAACGTATGTTCTTCCGAACACCTGTTCTCGATTCGGGTTACACCTGGGGGTTCGCGGTCGAGCAGATCGTTGCGAGCCCCTTCTCCCCGGCTGCCGCCGCGATCGGGAAGCGCGCGTCGAGCCCCAGGCCGACCCGCTCGGGCGGCAGGTCGCCGAAGGCGACCGTCCCGCCGCCCTCGCGGGCGATCAGCTGCGCGGCGGCGATGTCGACCGAGCGGCAGGGGCGCAGGCTGAGCATGCCGTCGAGCCGGCCGGCGGCGACGTAGGAGGCGGTGATCGCGATCGAGCCGATCACCCGCAGGCGGAAGACGTCGCCGTCGAGCGCCTGGGCGAGCGGCCGCATCAGGCCGGGCGCCGCCGACTCGACCCCGAGCAGCTCCAGCTTCTCGGAGTCGGCGGCGACCTCGACCTGCCTGCCGTCGAGCTCGGCCCCCGCGCCGCGCCGCGCGGCGAACTCCTCGCCGGCGCCAAAGTCGTAGACGTAGCCGAACTCGACCTCGGCCATCGAGTCGCCCGCGGCGACCGCGATGCTGAGGCTGTGCGCCGGCAGCGTGCGACGGGTGTTGAGCGAGCCGTCGATCGGGTCGATCACCACGCGCACGGCGGCGCCGCCGCCGAACTCGACCTCGCCGCGCTCCTCGGAGATCGCCGTGAACGAGGCGCCCGCCGCGGCGAGCTGCTCCAGCTCGGCGAAGACCGCGTCCTCGCAGCGGCGGTCGATCACCAGGGTGCGATCGCCGCCCTCGCCGACCCCCTCGTACTGCGTGCGCTCGGCGATCCCGCGGGTCTGCGCGAACAGCTCGCGCTGGACCGCGACGATGCGGCGGCAGATTCCAAGCCAGTCGGCGGAGAGGACGTCCATCGGGGGCTACCAATCCTATGGAGGCCACGCAGGCGACCCGTCCCTGTAGCGTTGGACCATGCTTGCCCTCGCCGAGCCGCAGCAACGTGCGATCGAGCACCGCGACGGGCCGCTGCTGCTGGTCGGCGAGGCGGGCGCGGGCAAGAGCGAGGTGCTCGCGCGGCGCTTCGCGGCGCTGGTCGACGAGGGGACGCGGCCCGAGCGGATCCTCCTCCTCGCGACCACCCGGGCCACGGCCGCCCGGCTGCGCGCCCGCGTCGAGCAGCTGCTCGACCGGCCGCTCGAAGAGCTCTGGATCGGCGCCTGGGAGACGCTCGGCGAGCGGCTGCTGCGCGAGCACGCGACCGCCGCCGGCCTCGACCCGATGTTCGGCGTGCTCGGCCGCGCCGAGCGGCTCGCCCTGCTGCTCGACCGGATCGAAGAGCTGCCCCTCCGCCACCAGCAGATCCGCGGCAACCCGGCCGGCCTCCTGGCCCGCCTGATCGAGCAGATAGACGAGCTGAAGTCGGGCGCCGAGCCCGGCGACCCCGAGCGGATCGAGCTGGCGGCAGCCCACGACCGCATCCTCGCCAGCACCTGCAGCCTCGACCGCAACGACATCTACCTGACGCTCGGCAGGCTGCTCGAAGAGCGCCCCGACGTCCGCGCCCAGCTCGCCCACCGCTTCGAACACGTGATGGTCGACGAGCTGGAGGACATCACCCCGGCCCAGAACACGATTCTCGAGCTTCTCCAAGCCGAGCACGCGAACCACGTGTATGCGCAAGACGCCCCTCCGGCGGGTGGCGGAGGGCGGCGGGGTGTTCGGTTGCCCCAGACCGCCGACACACCTCCGCCCTCCGCCAGGACCCGCCGGCCGAACACCATCGTCCTTTCCCGTGTGTTCCGCGACCCCCCCGTGCGTTTCTGGCGATGCGCCAACGAGCGCGCCCAGGCCCAGGCGGTCGCCCGCGAAGCCGAGCACCTGATCGCCCGCGGCGCCGCGCCGGAGGAGGTCTGCGTGCTGGTCGAGGCCGAGCAGCAGGCCGGCCCGGTCGCCGCGGCGATGGAGGAGCGCGGGATCCCCTTCCACATGTCGGGACCGGCGGCGCTGTTCCAGCGGCCCGAGGTGCGCGACGCGATCGCCTGGCTGCGGGCGCTGGCCGACCCGGCCGACTCGGCTGCCGCGGCGCGGGCGCTGACCCGGCCGCCGATCGAGCTGCGCTCCGCCGACCTGGCGCGGCTGACGACGATCGCCCGGCGGCGCAAGCTCGACATGGTCTCCGCCTGCGAGGCGGCGCTGGAGAGCCCGCAGATCCCGCCCGAGGCGCGCGAGCGCATCCAGTCCTTCCTCAAGCTCTACGGCGCGGCTTCGGCGGCGCTGGAAGAACGCCGCGCCGACGTCTTCGTGCGCCGCCTGATCGAGGCGGTCGGCCTGCGCCGCCAGCGCCTCTTCGCCGCCCAGCCCGAGGTCGCCGAGCGGCTGCTGGGGCTCTCCCGCCTGGCCGAGCTGGCGGCTGCCTGGGCGCGCCGCGAGCCGGGCGGCTCGACGCGCGACTTCGTCCGCCACCTGACCGCCGTCGCCGACGCCGGGGTGGAGCCGACCGGCGTGGTCGAGCCGCCGGCGCGCGGCGCCGTGCAGGGCCACACGCGCGAGGCGGTCAAGGGGATGGAGTTCGCGCACGTCTTCGTGCTCGGGCTCGAGCGCCAGGACGGCGCCGAGCGGATCGGGCGGCCCGCCCGCGAGGGCCTGGTGCTCGCCCGGGTCGAGCGCGGGGACGAGGGCGAGGCGCGGCCCTCGGAGCTCTACGCGACGGCGCTCGCCGCCGCGGACGCCGCGGAGGAGGCGCACGAGGAGGAGCTCTTCGGCCCGGCCGAGGGCCTGCACGCGACCTACCGGATGCTGCGCGAGGAGATCCTCGAGGCCTCCTGGAAGGCGGGCCGCGACCTCTCCGAGCCGCGCCTCGACACCGCGGTCGACGTCAACCGGGCGATCGCCCGCTACCTCGAGCTGCTGAAGTTGGCGGCGCTCGCCCAGCGGCCCGGCGAGGAGCCGACCGCCGAGGCGATCGAGGCGGTCAACGGCCTGCTGCGCCAGGTCGCCACCCCAGAGCAGCAGGCCGAGCTCGACGCCTCCTCGCTCGACTCCTACCTGCTCGGCTCCGAGCGCGAGCGCGAGGGGCGGCGGCGGCTGATCGCGGCCCGCCAAGAGCCCTCGCTGGAGGAGTTCCTGCCGCGCCGCGGCGACGGCGCGCTCAGCCTCTCGGCCTCCGACCTCGACCTCTACCTGACCTGCCCGCTGAAGTACAAGTTCGCCCGCGTCTTCGGCATCCCGCAGGAGCCGACGATCAACCAGCGCTTCGGCATCCTGATCCACAACGTGCTCGAACGCTTCCACAAGGACGACTCCGACGAAGGGCTGCCGCGGCTGATGGACCTGTTCGAGGCGGGCTGGCGGCGCACCGGCTTCGGCGCCAGCGACGACGAGCTGCAGTTCCGCGACCGGGCGCGCGAGGCGATGCGCCTCTACTGGGAGCGCGAGAGCGAGTCCGAGGGCGAGCCGGTCTGGCTGGAGCGCAAGTTCGACATCAAGGTCGGCGAGCACCACGTGCGCGGCCGCGTCGACCGCGTCGACCGCCTGCCGGGCGGCGACCACGAGCTGATCGACTACAAGACCGGCGAGCGCAAGAGCGAGGCCGAGCTGGAGAGCGACCTGCAGCTCGCCCTCTACCGGCTCGCCGCCCGCGAGGCATGGGAGCTGGAAGCGAACACCGGCAGCTACTACTACGTGCTCGACGCGGAGAAGGTCGCGGCCCCGGTGCGGCCCGACGACGCCGAGCGGGTCGAGCGCACCGTCTTCCAGGTCGGCGAGGGCGTGCTCGGCCAGGACTTCGAGCCCCGTCCCTCCCCCACCGTCTGCAGCTGGTGCGACTACAGGCTGATCTGTCCCGCTGCCGAGAGCTGAGCCTCAGTCGTCCTGCTGTTTGAGGAAGTTCTGGAACTCCCTGGCGATCGTGTCGGCGGACGGGAGGTCTCCTTCCTCGGACCCCAGCTGCTCCACCTGCTCGGCCTCGATCCGCTCGACCAGTTCGGCGATCTCCGGGTTGGCGGCGACGGCGCGGCCGATCTGCTCCTCGTAGCTCGCCGTTTCCTCCTCCAGCTCGGTCGCGTCGACGGCGATCCCGGTCAGGCCCTCGAGCCGGCGCAGCAGCGCCAGCGCCGCCTTCGGGTTGGGGACGGCGGCGACGTAGTGAGGCACGGCCGCCCAGAGCGAGGCCGAGGTCATGCCGATCTGCCGGCAGCAGTCGTGGACGATGCCGACGATCCCGGTCGGGCCCTCGTAGTTGGAGCGCTGCAGGTCGAGCTCCTCGACCAGCTGCCGGTCGGAGGCGAGGCCGGTGATCGGCACCGGCAGGGTGTGGGAGACCTCGGCGACCAGGGCGCCGAGGGTGATCACCATCTCCACCCCGAGCGCGTCGGCGGCGGTCGCCACCGCCTCGGAGAAGGTGCGCCAGCGCAGGTTGGGCTCGGTGCCGTCGAAGAGCACGAGGTCGCGCGCGGCGCCGGGGACGCGGACGGCGATCAGCTCGTTCTGCGGCCACTCGATGTCGCGCACCTGCCCCTCGCTGAGCGCGATCGTCGGCCGCGTGGCCTGGAAGTCGAAGTAGTCCTCGGGATCGATGTCGGCGACGAGCTGCGGGTCGAAGGCGCCGACGACCGCGCCGAGCGCGGCCGAGGCGGCGCCGGCGGCGTCGTTCCAGCCGCGAAAGGAGCAGACGAGGATCGGCGAGCGCAGTTGCGGCACGTCGCCGTGCCAGGTCAGGGAAGAGTCCACACGGTGAGCGTAGCGTCCCCGGGGCGCTGCTCTCAGGTCTGCGACGCGAGCGCTCGCCGGACCAGCCCGTAGGCGACGAAGAGGACCAGGGCGGCGAAGGCGAGTTCCAGCGCCCGCTCGGAGACCGTGTTGGCGATCACCACGCCGAGCAGCACGCCGAGCGGCGAGAGCACGCCGATCACCAGCGCGTCGCGCGGCTCGAGGTTGCCGTAGGAGCGCTGGCGGGCGGCGCCGACGAGGGCGACGATGACGATGATCAAGAGCGAGGTCGACTCGCCCTCGACCTGGCCGAGCCCGAGGAAGACGGTCAGCGCCGGCACGAAGAGCACGCCGCCGCCGACCCCGACCAGGCCGCCGGCCAGGCCGCCGGCGACCGCGAAGAGCACGGCGAGGACCTCGTTCACTGTCGCCCCCCGGCCGTCACTTGACTATCAGCTCGATCGCGACCGCCACCAGGAGCGCGGCGAAGAGCAGCGAGACGGCGCGCTGCGGGATGCGCTGCTGGATCGCGGCGCCGGCGACGACGCCGAGCACCGCGGGGATCGCCAGCAGCAGGCCGGTGGCGAGGTGGACGTTGCCGTAGAGGCCGCCCTGGGCGAGGGTGCCGAGCGCGCCGATCAGCACGATCGCCCCGAGGCTGGTGCCGGTCGCGAGGCGCTCGCCGTAGCCGAGCCAGAAGATCAGCAAGGGCACGATCACGGTGCCGCCGCCGACCCCGAAGAGGCCGCTGAAGACACCCGCCAGGGTGCCGATCGCGGCGAGCTTCAGCGTGTGGTCGCGGCTCGCTGTCGCCATCCTCGCGATACTAGTGCCGTGTCTCCCGAATCAGGCAGAGGCGGGGGCGCGGTGGAGCTCGGTCCGCTGGCGCGCCTGCGCGAGGACCCGGCGCGCGCGGCGATCCTCACCGACGTCGACGGCACCCTGGCGCCGATCGTCCCCAGGCCCGAGGAAGCGGCGGCGCCGGCGCGGGCGGGCGAGGCGCTGCGGCGGCTGAGCGAGCGCTACGGCCTGGTCGGCTGCGTCTCCGGCCGGCGGGCGGAGGAGGCGCGGCGGCTGGTCGGCGTCGAGGGCATCGCCTACGCCGGCAACCACGGGCTCGAGCTGCTGCTGCCGGGCGAGGACGGGCCGCGCTTCGACCCGGCGCTGGAGGGGCGCGAGGGCGACGCCGCCGCCTTCCTCGCCGAGCTCGGCCCGGAGCCGCTGGCGGAGGCGGGGCTGCGACTCGAGGACAAGGGACCGATCCAGGCGCTGCACTGGCGCGGCGCCGGCGACGACCGCGCGGCGGAGGCGCGCGCGCACGAGATCGCCGCCGCCGCCGGACGCGCCGGGCTGGAGCTGCGCTGGGGCCGCAAGGTGGTGGAGCTGCGCCCGCCCGGCGGCGGCGGCAAGGACGCCGCGGTCGCGGCGCTGCTGGCCAACCCCCCCGCGGCGCGGTCGAGCTTTGGCCCGCATAGCGGCACGAACCTCGACCACGCGGTGTACGCGGGGGACGATCGGACCGACCTCGACGCCTTCCGGCGGCTGCGCGAGATGGAACGGGAGGGCGAGCTGACGGTGGCCGTCTGCGTCGGCGTCGCCTCCGACGAGGGGCCGGCGGAGATCGCCGAGGAGGCCGACCTGACCGTCGACGGACCGCCCGGCTGGCTGGCCCTGCTCGAGGCGCTGGCCGAGTAGGAGTCCCGATGCCCTACACCGACCTGCTGCGGATCACCGTCTTCCTCACCGGCGCCGAGGCGACGGCGCTGGGCGCGGTCACGGCGCTCGCCGCCGGCCGCGACGCCGACGTGCGGACCGTCTACGTCGCCGCCGCCTGGTGGCTGATCTCGCTCGTCCTCGGCATCTGGCTGGGCCGGCCGTCGCGCGCCGCCGACGGCGTCCGCGACGCCCTCGCCCGCGCCCGCACGACGACCTCGCTGCCCGAGGCGTCCCCCGCCCGGACCACCGCGATCCGCCTCTGGCCGATCGGCCTCACCGCCCTCGCCGCCGGCGTCCTCGGCGCCATCTACCCCGGCGTCGCCGCGATCGGCGCCGGCTACGCCCTGCTGGTCGCCCTCGCCATGCGCACCCGCGAGGCCGCCGTGCTCGGCGTCGAGCAACGCGACGGCGTCAAGTTCTACGTCGTCCCGAACTCCGCGCTGAAGCCGATCGAGCTCGTGCGCACCCCGGGCCTGCGCAGCGACCGCGTCAGTCGATCAGCTCCTTGAACTCGCGCCAGCCGCGCGTGTTGGCGACGTCGGCGGCGGTCAGCCAGGCGCGGCGGGCGGTTGCTACGGCGTAGGCCATGTTGTCGAGCGTCTCGATGCCGTGGGCGTCGGTGTCGAGGACGATCGTCGCGCCGGCTTCGCGGGCCAGGCGGGCGTGCTGCTCGGAGAGGTCGCGGCGGTTCGGGTTGCCGTTGATCTCGAGCATCGTGCCGCTGCGGGCCGCCGCCTCGGCGACCGCCTCGACGTCGATGCCGTAGGGCTCGCGGCGGCCGATCAGGCGGCCGGTGAGGTGGCCGATGCAGTCGACGTTCGGGTTCTCGATCGCCGCGAGCACGCGCTCGGTCATCGCCTGCGGCGAGATCGAGAACGAGGTGTGGACGCTGGCGACGACCCAGTCGAGCGCCGCCACCAGGTCGTCGGGGTAGTCGAGCTCGCCGTCGAGGCCGATGTTGATCTCCGAGCCGGCGAGCAGGCGGAAGCCGCGCCTGCCCTGGTTCCACTCCCGCACCTCCTCGATCCGCCGCCAGAGGCGCTCGGCGGTCACGTGGTCGCCGAAGCCGTGGCTGGCCGAGTGGTCGGTGATCGCCATGTAGGCGTAGCCGCGCCTGCGCCCCGCCTCGGCCATCTCCTCCAGCGTGGCGCGGCCGTCGGAGAGCGTCGTGTGCGCGTGCAGGTCGCCGCGCATGTCGTCGAGCGCGACGAGCTCCGGCAGCTTCCCCTCGCGCGCCGCCGCCAGCTCGCCGCGGCCCTCGCGCAGCTCCGGCTCGATGTAGGCGTAGCCGAGCCGCTCGTAGACCTCGGACTCGGTCGCGCAGACCGTGACCTCGCCGCTCTCCGCCTCGACGATCCCGTGCTCGGAGACCGAGAGGCCCTCGGCGACGGCCGCTTCGCGCAGCTGCACGTTGTGCGCCTTCGAGCCGGTGAAGTGCTGCAGCAGGTTGCCGAAGGCCTCGGGCGGGACGATCCGCAGGTCGACGCCGATCCCGTTGTGGGTCTGCGCCCGCAGCCCGTTCGGTCCGGGGTTGCCCGCGGCGGCGATCAGCTCGTGGCCGGCGAGGCGCCCGGCGAGCGCCGCCGGCTCCTCCGCGGTCGCGATCAGGTCGATGTCCTTGCAGGTCTCGGCCCAGCGCCGCACCGAGCCCGCGATCTCGACCCGCCGCGCCGCCGGGTGCTCGCGCAGCGCCGCCGCCAGCTGCTCGGCTACGGGCCGCACGGCCGAGAGCAGCAGCCGGCCGGGCCCCTCGCCCGGCTCGCCGAGGCGCTCCAGCGCCGCGAGCACGTTCTGCTCCGCCTTCGGACCGAGGCCCTTCACCCCGCGCACCTCTTCGGCCTCCGCCGCCGCCTTCAGGTCCTCGAGCGACGCGACGCCGAGCTGCTCGAACAGCAGCCGCGCGGTCTTCGCGCCGACCCCGGGGACCCGCGTCACCTCGATCAGCGTCGCGGGGAACTTCGCCTTCAGCTTCGCCGCCGCGGGGATCTCCCCCGTCTCCAGCAGCGCGCCGATCTTCTCCGCCAGGGTCTTGCCGACGCCGGGGATCTCGGTCGCCCGCCCCGCCGCCGCCAGCTCGGCCACCGAGACCGGGCTTTCGCGGATCGCCTTCGCCGCGGTCGAGTAGGCGAGCACGCGGTATTTGACCGCCCCGTCGAGCTCGTACAGCACGCCGAGCTCCTCCAGCGCCGCGGCGATTTCGGCGTTCGTCATCGTCATACTCGGCAAACATAGGGATATGAGCGGGGTTGCGAGCCTCGCTATACTTTCTGAAGTATTGGAAGCTGAACTTCGACTCACGGGGGACCGATTACCAGTGACCGGCAAGCTCACCGACGTTACCGACGCGACCTTCAAGTCCGATGTCCTCGACGCCGACGGGCCCGTGCTCGTCGACTTCTGGGCCCCCTGGTGCGGCCCCTGCCGCGTCGTCCACCCCGTGCTCGAGGAAATCGACGCCGAGCGCGAGGATCTGAAGATCCTCAGCCTCAACGTCGACGAGAACCAGCAGACGGCCGCCCAGTACGAAGTCCTCTCGATCCCGACCCTGCTGCTGTTCAAGGACGGGGCGATCGCGAAGAAAGTCGTCGGCGCGATGCCGAAGCGCCGCCTCGAGGCCGAGCTCGAGCCGGCCCTCGCCTAGCGGGCCGCGCCGGCGGGAGTCAGAGCGATGCCCTTCGTCCACGTCCACTGGTTCGAGGGCCGCAGCGACGAGCAGAAGGCCGAGGTCGCGAAGCGGATCGAAGCGGCGCTGATCGAGGTCGCCGGCGCCGCCCCCGAGCACTGCTGGGTGAAGTTCTCCGACTCCCCAAAGACCGACTTCATCATCGGCGAGCCGGCCAACCCCGACGAATAGCGCTCGACGGCATCCGTCTCCAAAGGGGCGCATCTCGACTGCCCCAGCAGCCGGGCCAGGATCTAGCTGACATCACGGGCGGCGAAAACGGCGCGGGACGAGCCACCCGATCGCGGCGAGCAGTGCAGCACCCGCTGCGCCGAGGATGACGAGGAGCGAATCCCAACCGTCGCCGGCGCCGCTCCCCGCGTCAGGCCCCGTACCGGCCCCAGGTCCTTCGACGGTCACGAAGTTCCAGGAGTAGTGGCCGGCGCCCTCGCCCCCGTCGAAAAGGGCAACCAAGTACCGGCCAGGGGGCACGTCCGGGACCTCGAACTGGAATTCCGAAACCCGGGGCCGGTGTTCGAAGACGACCGGCGAGGAGTCGCGGCGCCAGCTCTTGGAAGTGCCTTGCAGAACCGGCCCAAAGGTCGATGACGGCATTCAAGCAACCCCCTGTCGTGCCGTAGCTGAGGAACCGCCCGTACGGCCGCTTCGAGCCTGCATCCGGTGCACGACTCGAGCGCAGGACGGTCCGAGAGCCGCTGCCGTCGTGAGTGCTCAGTCGGGGCGAGGCGCCTCGGTGGGCTGGACGGAGATCCGCAGCTCGCGGCCGTCGAGGGTGGCGGTCGCGCCGTCGGCGGCGTCGTAGGCGACGGCGGTGGCGAGGACCTCGCCGGCGAGGTAGTCCTGGTGGGCGCGGGCGGCGTTGAGCAGCTCCTCGTCGCCACCCAGGGCGAGCTCGATCCGGTTGGTGATCTCGAGGCCGGCATCTTTGCGCGCGTTCTGCACGGCGTGGACGATCTCGCGGGCTAGGCCCTCGCGGCGCAGCTCGTCGTCGAGCTCCAGCTCGAGGGCGACCGCGTGGCCCGCCTCGGCCTCGACCTCGTAGCCCTCGAGCGGCTGCAGCGAGAGGCTGACCTCCTCGGCGCCGAGCGCGTGCTCGTCGCCGTCGACGTTGATCCCGACCTCGCCGCCCCCGGCCATCACCCGCGCGACGTGGACCGGGTCGAGCGCCTCGATCGCAGCCGCGACCTGCGGCATGCGCTTGCCGAAGCGCGGCCCGAGCGAGCGGTAGTTGGGCTTGACCGCGTAGCTGACCAGCTCCGACTCGTCGCTGACGAAGTCGAGCCGCTTGACGTTGAGCTCGCCCCTGACCAGCTCGGCGCGGGCGGAGATCGCCTCGCGCTCGGCCTCGTTGGCGACGATCACGGCGCGGCGCAGCGGCTGGCGCACCTTCGCCTTCGCCTGCGCGCGGGCGGCGCGGCCGAGCTCGACGGTCAGCCGCACGGCCTCCATCGCCGCCTCCAGCTCGGGGTCGGCGAGCGCCTCGTCGGGCGCCGGGAAGTCGCGCAGGTGGACCGAGTCGGGCAGCCCGCCCAGCTCCTCGGCCTCGCCGCCGGCCAGGTTGAGGTGGATCTCGTCGGCGAGAAATGGCGTGAACGGGGCGAGCAGCGCCGCCACCTCGAGCAGGCAGTGGCGCAGGGTCGCAAAGGCGGCCCGGTCGCCCTCCCAGAAGCGGCGCCGCGAGAGCCGCACGTACCAGTTGGAGAGCTGCTCGACGAAGGCGGCGATCTCGCGCCCGGCGGCCGTGCAGTCGAAGCCGTCCATGTGCTCGGCGACCGAGGCGATCGTCCCCTGAAGTCGGGACAGGACCCACCGATCCAGGTCCTCGCCGGCCGCCCCCGGACGCGGGAGCGACGCCGGAGCAACATCTGATTCCTCCGGCGTCGCGGAAGCAGAGGAGGCCGTACCTGCGGCGAAGTCCGAAGGACTGAGCCTCTCCGCGTTCGCGTAGAGGACCCAGAACGAGTACGTGTTCCACAGCGTGAGCAGGAACTGGCGCACCGATTCGCCGACCGTGTCGACGGAGAAGCGGTAGCCCGCCCAGGGCTGCTGCGCGGTCAGGTAGTACCAGCGGAAGGCGTCGGCGCCGTGGGCGGAGATCACGTCCCAGGGCTCGACCACGTTGCCCTTGCTCTTCGACATCTTCTGCCCCTCGGGGTCGAGGATCAGGCCGAGGCAGACGCAGTTGCGGTAGCTGGAGGAGCCGAACAGCATCGTCGACTCGGCGAGCAGCGTGTAGAACCAGCCGCGCGTCTGGTCGATCGCCTCGCAGATGAAGTCGGCCGGGAAGCGCTCGGCGAACAGCTCCTCGTTCTCGAACGGGTAGTGGAACTGGGCGAAGGGCATCGCGCCGCTGTCGTACCAGGTGTCGATCACCGACTCGACCCGGCGCATCTCGCCGCCGCACTGCTCGCAATCGACCGTCACGGCGTCGATGTGGGGGCGGTGCAGATCGTCGGGGACCTGGCCCCCGGCGCGCTCGCGCAGCTCGGCGACCGAGCCGGCGCAGAAGCGGCCCGCGCAGCCGTCCGCCGCGCACTCCCAGATCGGCAGCGGCGTGCCCCAGTAGCGGTCGCGCGAGAGCGCCCAGTCGACGTTGTTCTCCAGCCACTTGCCGAAGCGGCCGTGCTTGATGTGCTCGGGGCGCCAGCCGATCGCCTCGTTGGCCGCGAGCAGCTCCTCGCGCGCCCGCGAGGTGGCGACGTACCAGCTCGACTTCGCGTAGTAGAGCAGCGGCGTGCCGCAGCGCCAGCAGTGCGGGTAGGCGTGCTCGTAGACCTGCTCCGCGAACAGCATGCCGCGCTCGGCGAGGCTGTCGATCAGCCGCCGCGTCGTCTCGGGGTCCTTGACGAACTCTCCGGCGAAGCCGGCCACCCGCTCGTCGAAGCGGCCGTCGGGCCCGACCGGGTTGTAGAGGCTGCCGTGGTCGGTCGGGTCGAAGAGGCCGAAGGCGGCGGCGGCGCCATAGTCGTCCTCGCCGAAGGCCGGGGCGATGTGGACGAGCCCGGTGCCGTCCTCGGTGGTGACGAACTCGCCGCCGATCACCGGGAAGCCGCCGGGCCCACGGTCGCTCAGGTCGAAGACCGGGCCGCGGTAGCTGCGCCCGACGAGCTGCGAGCCGGGCAGCCGATCGAGGAGCTGCGCATCCTCCCCGAGCACCCGCTCGACCAGGGCCTCGGCGAGGATCAGCGTCTCCTCGCCCAGCTTCGCCCGGACGTAGGTGACGTTCGGCGCGACCGCCACCGCCTCGTTGCCGGGCAGCGTCCAGGGCGTCGTCGTCCAGACGAGCAAATATTCCGCCGCCTCCTCAGCCGGCCCCGGACGCGAAGCGGAGGAGCCGGCGACTTGATTCCCGCCTCCGGGGGCGGCGGGCGAACCTTCGGGCAACAAGGGAAATTTCACGTATATCGAGGGGTCCGACACGTCCTCGTAGCCCAGCGCGACCTCGTGCGAGGAGAGCGCGGTGCCGCAGCGCGGGCAGTAGGGGACGACCTTGTGGCCCTCGTAGAGCCGCCCCTCGTCCCAGAGCCGGCGCAGCGACCACCAGACCGACTCGATGTACTCGTTGTCCAGCGTCACGTAGGGGTCGTCGAGGTCGATCCAGAAGCCGATCCGCTCGGTCAGCCGGTTCCACTCCTCGACGTACTCGAAGACCGACTCGCGGCAGCGCTGGTTGAACTCGTCGATCCCGTACTCCTCGATCTCCTGCTTGGAGGAGATCCCGAGCCGCTTCTCGACCTCGAGCTCGACCGGCAGGCCGTGGCAGTCCCAGCCCGCCTTGCGCGGCACCCGGTAGCCGCGCATCGTGCGGTAGCGCGGGTAGACGTCCTTGAAGACGCGCGAGAGCACGTGGTGGGAGCCGGGGCGGCCGTTCGCCGTCGGCGGCCCCTCGTAGAAGCTCCAGACCTCGGCCCCCTCACGGCCGGCGAGCGAGCGGGCGAAGACGTCGCGCTCGTGCCAGCGCGCCAGCACCCCCTGCTCGAGCTCGGGGAAGGACTGCTTCGGGTCGACGGGCTTGAAGCCGGGCATGAGCGGGTGATTCTAGGAGCGGTTACGCTGCGCGGCGCATGTCCCCCACCTTCGACCTCAACGGCAAGGTCGCGCTGATCACCGGCGCGGCCCGCGGGATCGGCTTCGAGGTCGCCCGCCAGGCCCAGATGCGCGGCGCCTCGGTGGCCGTCCTCGACCTCGACCCCGAGCAAGCGCGCGAGGCGGCCGAGCGGATCGGCGAACGGGCATTGGGGATCGGCGCCGACGTGACCGACGAGGGCGCGATGCGCGCCGCCGTGGCCGAGACGGTCGAGCGCTTCGGCGGCCTCGACGTCGTCGTCGCCAACGCCGGCATCGCGCCGGTGAAGATGGCGACGACCCGGGGGATGGCCGGCGAGGAATGGGAACGGGTCTTCGAGGTCGACATGCTCGGCGTCTGGCGCACCGTGCGCGCGGCGCTGCCGCAGATCGTCGAGCGGCGCGGCCACGTCGTCGTCACCTCCTCCGCCTACGCCTTCGTCAACGGCGTGCTCAACAGCCCCTACGCGGTCGCCAAGGCGGGCGTCGAGGCGCTCGGTCGCTCGCTGCGCGCCGAGCTGATGCCGCTGGGCGCGAGCGCCGGCGTCGCCTACTTCGGCTGGGTCGACACGAAGATGGTCCAGGACGCCTTCGCCAACAACGGCGGCCGCATGGAGGAAAACTTGCCCGAGTTCCTGCGCAAGCGGATCGGGCCCGACGAGGCCGGCGCCGCCGTCGTGCGGGGGATCGAGGAACGGGCGCCGCGGATCTTCGCGCCCAAGTGGTGGCGCTACGTCTCCGCCCTGCGCGGCGTCCTCAACCCGCTGCTCGACCGCCGCTTCGAACGCGACGCGGCGATGACGGCGACGATCCGCGAGATCGAGGCCGAGGCCGACGAGGCGGGCGCCGCGGCGGTCTCAGCCGCCGGCCGCTGAGCCGTCCGGCCGGGTCAGCTCCTCGAGCAGGAAGACGAACGACTCGTAGCTCTCGCCGCTGGCGCGGCTGAGCCCGATCTCGCAGGTGCGGTTGCTGGAGAGGTGGGCGTCGAAGCGACGCCCGGCCAGCTCGGCGACCTGCGGGGCCGTGGCGGCCTCGGTCAGCTCGGGGTGGCTGAGACCGCGGTCGCCGGCGAAGCCGCAGCAGGTCGAGGAGGGGGCGACGTAGACGTCCTCGGCGAGCGCGGCGGCGAGCCGGCGCAGCCGCGGCGCGAGGCCGAGCTGGCGCGTCGCGCAGGTCGGGTGGACGGTCGCCGAGCCGACCTTGCGCCGCACCTCCAGCGCGGGCAGCAGCCGGTCGTGCGCCCAGGCGACCGAGTCGAGGATCGTCAGCGCCGCGAGCCGCTCCGTGTTCTCATCGGAGAGCACCCCCTCGCCGGGCTCGGCGATCGCGTGCGTGCAGGAGGCCGCGTCGATCACCACCGGCAGCTCGCCCTCGCCGCTCCAGCGCCACAGCCGCTCGACCAGCTCGTTCGCCTTCTGGCGCTGCGCCGCCGTGAACCCCTTCGACCCCCAGGGCAGCCCGCAGCACGACCCCGCCACGCCGTCCGGAATCCAAACCGGCGCCCCGGCCCGCCGCGACACCTCGACCAGCGCCCCCGCCAAACTCCGCCGACGGGCCGATTTGTCCGCTCCGGGCGGACTTTTCGGCCCGTCGGCCCCGGAGGCGAAGATGCGGTTGGTGCAGCCGGGGAGGTAGACGGCGCTCGCTTGCGCTCGCGCCGTCGGCGGGAGGTGGGGGCTTGCGGCGGCGGGGAGTGCGGCGCCGCGCTTGGTGCGGCGGGCGAGCGGGCCGCCGAGCTTCAGCGCGGCGCGGGAGGCGCCTTCTAGCTCGTCCCAGCGGCGGGCGCCGCGCAGGGCCCAGGCTTCGGCGCGCGGTGAGTGCTGCGCCTGACGCAGCTCCTTGACCAGCTCGCCGGTGTCGATGCCCAGCGGGCAGGCGAGCCGGCAGCTGCCGTCGGCGGCGCAGGTGTCGAGCCCGTCGTAGGCGTACTCCTCCTCCAGCGCCGCGCGCAGCGGCGAGCCGGCCGGCTGGCGGGCGATCTCCCGCCGCAGGACGATCCGCTGGCGCGGCGTCGTCGTCAGGTCACGGCTCGGGCAGACCGGCTCGCAGAAGCCGCACTCGACGCAGGCCGCGGCGGACTGCTCGATCTCCGGCATCGTTTTCAGGTTGCGCAGGTGGGCGCCGGAGTCGCGGTTGAGGACGACGCCGGGGGCGAGCACGCCGTCGGGGTCGGCGAGCCGCTTGACCCGCCACATCAGCTCGGTCGCCCGCTCTCCCCACTCGCGCTCGACGTAGGGGGCCATGTTGATCCCCGTGCCGTGCTCGGCCTTCAGCGAGCCGTCGTACTCGTCGACGACCAGCTCGACCAGCTTCTCCATGAACGACTCGTAGCGCTCCAGGTCCCCCTGCTCGGCGAAGTCCGGCGTCAGCATGAAGTGCAGGTTGCCCGCCGAGGCGTGGCCCGCCACGCCGGGCAGGAAGCCGTGCTCGCCGAGCAGCGCCTGCAGGTCGCGGGCGCCCTCGGCGATCCGCTCCGGCGGCACGCAGACGTCCTCGACGATCAGCGCGGTGCCGGGCAGACGCAGGCGGCCGACCAGGCCGTGCAGGCCCTCGCGCACCCGCCAGGCGAGCTCGATCTCCTCGGCCTCGCGGGTGAACCCGAGCGGCCGGATCGTCTCGTGGCCGGCGAGGATCTCCTTCGCCCGCTCGACCTGGGCGTCGAGCGCCGCCTCGTCCTCGCCCCCGTACTCGACCAGCAGCACGGCCGACTCGGGCGGCAGCTCCTTCCACTCCTGCGGCGCCCCGACCATGTTCCAGGCGGCGGTGATCAGGGCCGGCGCGACCATCAGCTCGACCGCGCTCGCGCCGCTCTCGACCAGCTCGCGCACCGGGGCGATCGCCGCGTCGATGCCGGGGAAGTGGACCCAGGCGGTCGTCGTCCGCGCCGGCAGCGGCACGGTCTCGAAGACCGCCTCGGCGACGAAGCCGAGCGTGCCCTCGGAGCCGATCAGCAGGCGGCGGAAGATCTCCAGCGGCTCGTCGGCGTCGAGGAAGGCGCAGAGCCGGTAGCCGGTCGTGTTCTTGATCGCGAACTTGCGTCGGATCCGCTCGGCGAGCTCGGCGTCGGCACGAATCTCGTCGCGAATCGCCGCCAGGCCGGCGGCGAGCTCGGGCTCCTCGGCGGCGAAGCGGCCGGCGGCGCCGGGCTCGGCGGTGTCGATCGTCGTCCCCGAGGGCAGGACGAAGGTCAGCGCGCGCACGGTCGAGTAGGAGTCCTTCGTCGTCCCGCAGCGCATGCCGCCCGAGTTGTTCGCGATCACGCCGCCGACCGTGGCGATGTCGGTGCTCGCCGGGTCGGGGCCGAGCTTGCGACCGTGCGGCGCGAGCACCCGGTTGGCGTGGCCGAGCACCGTTCCCGGCTTCACCCGGGCCAGGGCCCCGGAATCCTCGACAGCGACGCCGCCGAAGTGGCGCCGCACGTCGACCAGGATGCCGTCGCTCTGGCCTTGGCCGTTGAGGCTGGTGCCGCCGGCGCGGAAGACGACCGGGACGTCGTTGGCGCGGCCGTAGGCGAGGACCTTCGAGACGTCACGGGCGTCGCGCGCCATGACCACGGCCCGCGGCAGCAAGCGGTAGGGGCTGGCGTCGGAGGCGTAGCGGACGATGTCGCTCGCCCGCGCCAGCACCCGGTCGGCGCCGAGCAGCGCCTCGAGCTCGCCGCGCAGAACGGGATCGGCGCCGCCCGCCAGCGACTCGGGAGCGCGGTCAGGTGCGGCGACCGTGCTCATCGATCAGGCCGAAATGACGTGGTCCAGGGGCCGCCAGGCAAGGACGCAGGGAAGGACGACGAGGGGAGCGCACTACAAGTGCGTGACCCGAGGAGGCCGACCGAGGACGCTGCATGGCGGTTCCTGGGGCCGTCATTTCAGAACAAGGACATGCCGGGCTGCACCGGGACTTCGACCAGCTCGGGTTTGGACGAGGCGAGCGCGGCGGACAGGGCGTCGCGGACTTCGTCGCGGTCGCGGGCGACCCTGGTCGAGACCCCGTAGCCGGCGGCGACAGCGGCGACGTCGAGCTCCGGCAGGTCGAGCCCGGGGGCGCCGCTCACCGACTCGACGTCGGCGAACCACTTGAGGATCGCGTACTCGGAGTTGCGCAGGACGAGGAAGCTGACCGGCACGTCGTGGGCGACGGCGCTCCAGAAGGCGGTGACCGCGTACTGCGCCGAGCCCTCGCCGAGCACGCAGACGACCGGGCGGTCGGGCTGCGCGAGCTGCACGCCGACCGAGGCCGGGAGGCCGAAGCCGAGCCCGCCGCCGGCGCTGAAGTAGTAGCTGCCGGGCCGCGAGAGGCGCAGCTGGTTGCGCAGCGCGAGCGTGCTGGCCGGCGACTCGAGCACGACGATCCCGTCCTCGGGGAGGACCTCGGCGAGCGCCGAGTGGACGGTCGAGGAGTTGAGCGGAACCTCGGCCGGGATTTCGCTCGGCCCGGGGTTGGGCTCCGGCGCCGGCCGCGAGGACTCCGGCACGACCTCGAGCAGCGCCTTCAGCGTCAGTCCGACGTCGGCGAGGATCGCCCGGCCCATCGGCGCCCGCGCCGCCTCATCGGGGTCACTGGTGATCGCGACCAGGCTGGAGCCCTGCGGCAGCAGCGGGCCGGGGATGTGCGGGTAGTAGGGAAAGACCGAGCTGCCGACGACGAGAATCAGGTCGTGTCCCTCGAGCGTCTGGCCGACCGGGCCGATCGCCGGCGGCAGCACGCCGCGGAAGTTGGGATGGCCCTCGGGGAAGCCGAGCCGGCCGCCGCCGGGGGCGGGGGTCGCCCAGACCGGCAGACGCTGGCGCTCGGCGAGGCCGACGGCGGCGTCCCAGCCGCCGCTGGCGTCGATGTCCGGGCCGGCGACCAGCACCGGGTTGCTCGCCTGGTCGAGCTGCGCGGCGAGCCGGGCGACCGAGTCCGGGGCGGCGACCGCGCGGCCCTCGACGCCCCGCTCCAGGGCGTGGCTCGCGGCCTCCTCGACCTCCACGTCCCAGTCGTCCATCGGGATCGAGACGAAGACCGGCCCCATCGGCGGCAGCGAGGCCATGTGGATGCCGCGGGCGAGCGCCAGCGGCGCCTCCTCGGCGCGCGGCGGCTCATACGCCCACTTGACCAGCGGGTGCGGCATGCGGATCGCGTCGCGGTTGGTCAGGTTCGCCTGCAGCGTCATCTGCGCCCGCGCCTGCTGGCCGGCGGTGACGACGACCGGCGAGTGGTTGGCCTGGGCGTTGAAGATCGCCCCCATCGCGTTGCCGACGCCGGGCGCCGTGTGCAGGTTCGCGATCGAGGGCCTGCCCGAGGCCTGGGCGTAGCCGTCGGCCATGCCGATCACGACCGCCTCGTGCAGGCCGAGCACGTAGCGGAAGTCGCCCGGGAAGTCGGCCAGCATCGGCAGCTCGGTCGAGCCGGGGTTGCCGAAGATCGTCGTCGTCCCCAGGTTGCGGAAGAGGTCGAAGCTGGCTTCGCGCACGGTCGGCATCGAGGCAACCCTAGATGAACGATTCCGATGTCGGCGCCCACGGATGACGCGTCTGGTGCGGGCTTAAGGAACGAGGCCTCGTTTGGCGATAGGCGGAAGGTGAAGAGATTCGCCCTCCTGATCGCCGCCATGGTCTGCTGCGTGGCGGTCGCGCCAGCTCGAGCCATGCCGACGCGAATGGCATATGCGGCGGGGAGGATCGTGCCGATCCCGGCCTCGGTGCCGCACGAGCCCGGCGACATGGTCGACCGGCGGATCGTGCCCGACCTGCGCTGGATCGCCGCCCGCTACCCGATCTACGTGACCGACGGCTACTCCGGCCCGCTGCCGAGCGGCCGGCACGCCGGCTGCCACGGCTGCCACGTGCGCAACTCCGACCACTACAACGGCCTCGCGGTCGACATCGTGCCGCTCGAGGGCGGCCGCCGCTGCGACGCGAGCTGGCGGCCGATCACCCGCCTCGCCCGCTGGGCCGAGCCGCGGCAGAACCGCCCCCGCCCGCCCTTCCGCTGGGTCGGCTACAACGGGGACCCAGGCCACGGCTGCGGCGACCACCTGCACCTCTCCTGGGAACACGCCGTCGCGCCGATGTTCAGGCTCGCCCAGTGGGTCGAGGTCTTCCCGGTGAGCAGGCAGGGCGTCGCCAAGCAGCCGCAACCCAGCCCGCCGCGGACGCCGCCCTCCGGCGTCAAGCCGCCGAAGGGCCCGCAGGGCGGCAGCGAAGCGGAGCCGGGGGCGGGTGACGGCGCGCAGGGCGGCGTGTCGACCGTCCAGTCGGGCGGCGTCTCCCCGCACGGCGACTGAGCCATAGGATCCGCGGCCGATGCGCCGCGCAGTCCTCGCCCTCGCCCTTGCCGCAATCCTGGTCGCCGGGTGCGGAAGCGCGAGCGATTCGACGCCCACGGCGTGCCTCGAAGGGCCGTCCTTCTATCTGCAGAAGGGCCGCGACGGGGTGCTGATCTCGGAATGCCTGCCGCCGAACCAGAAGGCCGGCGACCTGGCGGCGGTCGGGCTGGCGATGCTGCGGGCGACGACGAAGCTCAACGCGGAGGCGCGGGCCGAGCCCGGCGGCGCGGCGAACCGGCGGCTCGGCTACCTGCTCGGCGCCGCCGAGCGAGGCGCCGGCGAGACCGAGGGGATCCACGACGAGCTGATCCGCCGGCTCACCGCCGCCGCCCGCTACAGCCCCGACGACCGACCGCTGCCGAGGTCGTTCTACGAGGCATACAGGTCCGGATACTCTGCCGGTCACGAGAACGGATGAACAACGGAAAGGCCGTGAAAACCAAGCGGGTAGGTTGCAGCGGCCGCGATCAAGGAGAACGATGCCAGAACAGCTGTGGGGTGGCGAGACCACGAAAGCAGTCGAGAACTTTCCCGTCTCCGGCGAGCGCGTGCCCGTTCCCGTCATCCGCTGGCTGGGACGGCTGAAGGCCGCGGCGGCGCGGGTCAACGGCGAGCTGGGCAAGCTCGACGGCGAGCTGGCGGCGCGGATCGCCGACGCCGGCGACGCCGTCGCCGCGGGCGAGCACGACGACCAGTTCCCGGTCGACGTCTTCCAGACCGGCTCCGGCACCTCCTCGAACATGAACGCCAACGAGGTGATCGCCAAGCTCGCCGGCGACCCGGCCCACCCCAACGACCACGTCAACATGGGCCAGTCCTCCAACGACGTCTTTCCCTCCGCGGTCCACCTCGCGGCGCTGGGCGAGGTGACCCACGAGCTGCTGCCGGCGATGGAGGGCCTGCAGGAGGCGCTCGGCGAGAAGGCCGAGCGCTTCGCCGACACGGTGAAGGCCGGCCGCACGCACCTGATGGACGCCGTGCCGGTGACGCTGGGCCAGGAGTTCGGCGGCTACGCCGCGCAGGTCCGGCTCGGCATCCAGCGGGTCGAGGGGACGCTGCGCCGGGTCGGCCAGATCCCGCTCGGCGGGACGGCCACCGGCACCGGCCTCAACACCCATCCCGAGTTCGCCGGGAAGGTGCGCGAGAAGCTCGCCGCCGACACCGGCCTGGCGATCTCCGAGCCGCTCGACCGCTTCGAGGCGCAGGCCAACCGCGACGCCCTGGTCGAGCTCTCGGGCGCGCTCGAGGTCTACGCCGTGTCGCTCAACAAGATCGCCAACGACCTGGCGCTGATGGGCTCCGGCCCGCGCGCCGGGCTCGCCGAGCTGCGCCTGCCCGAGCTGCAGAAGGGCTCCTCGATCATGCCGGGCAAGGTCAACCCGGTGATCCCCGAGGTGGTGATCCAGGTCGCCGCCCAGGTGGTCGGCAACGACGTGGCGATCACGATGGGCGGCAGCCAGGGGCAGTTCGAGCTCAACGTGCGCGTGCCGCTGATCGCCCGCAACCTGCTGGACTCGATCGAGCTGCTCACCTCGGCCTCGCGACTGCTGAACGAGAAATGCGTCGCCGGGCTGGAAGCGAACGAGGAGATGACCGAGCGCCACGCCGAGGCGACCCTGGCGACGGCGACCGCGCTCAACCCCCACATCGGCTACGACCGCGCCGCCGACATCGTCAAGCTCGCCGCCGAGTCAGGCCGCTCCCTGCGCGAGGTGGCTCTGGAGCAGGGAGTCGAGCCGGCTGTGCTGGAGCAGGCCCTGGACCACCGCAGGATGGCGAGACCTCATGAGTAGCCAGTCAGGACGAACGCCGGACGCGCGCAGCCTCGACAAGACGCTCCGCGCGGCGGGAGGCGCGTTTGCGCTGCTCCACGGTGACTGGCGGCGCGGCGTAGCCGGCGCGACTCTTCATCTGGAGCAGTGCCTGTAGATCCCTCCCGAGCTGATCGCCGTCAGGCGTCACCCTCGACAACTCGGCAATCGCCTGAAGGTGATCCTCTCCCTGGACGAAGCGGCCGAACGCATCGCAGCAGATCACGTCAGAGGCGGCGATACCCGCGTGCACGCAGAGTGTGACGAGTGCGTTCCCCACGTCGCCCTCATCGTCAGCCAGTTCACGAACCATCTCTGCGACCTCGAGAAACTGCTCGGCCTTGCGGAGACGTCCGCTGACAATCTCCTCACTGCATTTCTTGAGACGAGCGCTCATCGACTCTGGTCTCCTCTTAGCAGGCGCCGCAGAGCACGACGAGATCCATACAACTCAATTCCCTCCGCCACCGCCGCGTCGATGACGTCATGCACAGCCTCATGTTGCAGATCGGCTTCCCCGTACTCGACGACCCGCGCATCGTTTCCCGTCCATTCGCTCACAATCTTCTCCAAGAGATTGAGCTGTTCTCGCCATTCGTCGAGATCCTCGGAAACCTTCGTCGGCCGGATCACCAGCAGATCGACATCGCTGAGAGTCCCGGCCTCTCCACGAGCCACAGAGCCGAAAACCATAACCACGGCGGGCGGCATGCCCCAGGCCGAAACCACTTCTCGGACCTGTTCGAGAAGCTGCCTTCGTAAATGCGCCAAGCCTTCGATGTGGGGCGCCGCCAGATGCGCCCGGTTCAGCCGGTAGAGATTCGCACGGCCTGCCGGGCGACTACTAACAACGCCCTGGTCAACTAGTCGCTCCGCCGCCCTGCGGATTCCGTTTTCCGAGCCACGCGCCACCAATTCGTGGAGCCGACGGCCGCTGAACTCTTCGTCCGATCGTGCCAAAACGCTCAGGACGTCCCCGTCCAAGGTAGGAGTAACCACGGCCAAAGGATGCCTGAAGTCCACGATCAATCCCCACAATAGTAGCGATATACGCAGAATTATGCGGATGGTTTTTTAGCCCTGCAGCGTCACGAACCGCTCCTCGGTGAGCTCCAGCACCGCGTAGGCGGGGCCCTCGCGGGTGTTGCCGGAGTCCTTGACGCCGCCGTAGGGCATCTGGTCGGCGCGGAAGGTCGGCACCTCGTTGATCAGCACGCCGCCGTACTCGAGCGTCGCCGCGGCCTCGAGGCCGCGGCCGATGTCGCGGGTGAAGACGCCCGCCTGCAGGCCGAACCTGGTGTCGTTGGCCAGCCGCAGCGCCCCGGCGAAGTCGGCGTAGCGGTCGATCGTGGCCACCGGGCCGAAGACCTCCTCGCACCAGACCCGCGCCTCGCGCGGCGGCGCGCCGAGCAGGGTCGGCGCCAGGCAGCGACCCTCGTCGACCAGCTCGCCGCCGGTCAGCAGCTCGGCGCCGCCGGCGAGCGCCTCGTCGATCCACTCCTTCACCCGGTCGCGGTCGCCGGGTGAGATCAGCGGCCCGACATCGGTCCCCGGTTCGAGCGGGTCGCCGACCCGCAGCGCCTCCGTGTTGGCGACCAGGCGCTCGGTGAAGGCGTCGGCGACGTCCTCGTGCACGAGGATGCGCTGGATCGAGATGCAGCTCTGGCCGGCGTGCGAGAAGGCGTGCAGCTTCGCCGCGTCGGCCGCCGTCTCCCAGTCGCCGTCGGCGTGCACGATCAGCGGCGCGTTGGAGCCGAGCTCGAGGTTGACCTTCTTGTGCGGGACGCGGCTGCGGATGCCCCAGCCGACCTCGGCCGAGCCGGTGAAGCTGAGCGCCGCGGTCAGCTCGTGCTCGACGATCGCGTTGCCGACCTCCGAGCCGGGGCCGGGGACGACGCTGAGCCAGCCCTCGGGCAGGCCCGCCTCGACCAGGATGCGCGCCAGCTTCAGGGCCGAGATCGGCGTCTGCCCGGCGGGCTTGAGGACGACCGCGTTGCCGGCGGCGATCGCCGGGCCGAGCTTGTGGGCGACGAGGTTGAGCGGGAAGTTGAAGGGGCTGATCGCGCCGACCACCCCGTAGGGGACGCGCAGCATCAGGCCGAGCTTGCCGGCGCCCGGCGCCGAGGCCGCCATCGGAACGGTCCCCCCGGTCAGCTTGCGCGCCTCGACCGCCGAGAAGGTCAGCGTGTCGACGCAGCGCCCGGCCTCGGCCCGCGCGGTCTTCAGCGGCTTGCCCGCCTCGGCGGCGATCGCCTGCGCCAGCTCGTCGACCCGCTCGGAGACCAGCTCGGCGGCGCGGTCGAGCACGGCGGCGCGCTCGTGCTGGGGGAAGTCGCCGGACTCGAAGGCGGCGCCGGCGGCGCGGGCGCAGCGATCGACCAGGGCGGCGTCGCCGAGCGCGACCCGGCCGACGACGGCCCCGTCGTATGGGCTCTCGACCTCGCCCCACTCGCCGGTCGCCGTCCACTCGCCGGCGGCGAGGAGGTCGTGGTCCGTCGCTTGCACCTGCCAAGCGTAGAGCAGGCCGCGACTCCTCTTGCCCGAACCTGTTCGATCACAGATGCGCCTCCGCCTCAGCGTCCTCTTCGCCTTTTTCCTCCTCGTGACCCCCGCCCAGGCGGGCGTGCGCTGGGTCGTGCTCGGCCACGGCTTCGGCCACGGGGTCGGGATGAGCCAGTACGGCGCCTACGGGTACGCCAAGCGCGGCAAGGGCTACCGCTTCATCCTCCGCCACTACTACTCCGGGACGACGATCGGCCGGCTGGGCGGGCCACGTGTCGTCAGGGTGCTGATCGAGGTCAGCGGCGGCGACGTCGGCTTCGGCGGCGCGACCCGCGCCTGCGGCAAGACGCTCGACCCGCGCCGCCGCTACGTCGCTCGCCGCGCCGGCCGCAGCGTCCAGCTGCGCGCGGCGCGCGGCAGGGCGCTCGCCAACTGCGGGCGCAAGCTGCGCGCGACCGGGCGCGGCCGCATCTCGATCGGCGGGCGGCCCTACCGCGGCGCGCTCGAGGCCGTGCCGACGGCGGAAAGCCGCGGCTCGCTGAACGCCGTCAACGCGGTGCCGGTCGACCAGTACGTGAAGGGCGTGGCGCCGAACGAGTCGCCCGCCTCCTGGCCGCCGGCGGCGCTGCGGGCGCAGGCCGTCGCCGCCCGCTCCTACGCGCTCGCCGACCAGGTCGGCGGCAACGGCTTCGACCTCTACGCCGACACGCGCAGCCAGGTCTACGGGGGCATCGAAAGCGAGGCGGCCCGAAGCAACCGGGCGGCCGACGCGACCAGGGGGCAGGTGGTGATGTACGGGGGGAAGGTGGCGGAGACGTTCTTCTCCGCCTGCTCGGGCGGCCACACGGAGAGCGTGCAGAACGTCTTCTTCGGCGAACCGGCGCCCTACCTGGTCGGCGTCCCCGACCCCTACGACGGCGCCTGCCCGCTGCACTCCTGGAAGCTCAGCTTCAGCGGGCGCGCGCTCAGCGCCAGGCTCGGCGCCCAGCTGAAGGGACAGCTGAAGCGGATCGCGATCGTCAAGCGCGGCGCCTCGCCGCGGATCGTCTGGGCGAAGCTCTACGGCAGCGGCGGCGTGACCAAGATCCGCGGCGACCGGCTGCAGGCGGCGCTCGGCGCCTACGACCGCTGGATGAGCTTCCGCAAGTACGTCAACGGCAAGCTGGTCAGCCGTCCGGAAAGGGCTGGATCGGGATGCCGTGATCCGTCTCCCTCATGCCCAGCTCATACGCCCCGCCCGCCGGGAGATCCAGGCGGAGCGGCGGCAGGGTAGGCCGTTCGACCGTCAGCTCGAGGTCGGCGACCGAGCAGTTGATCGTGTGGTGCTCGGGGCCGTCCGGGTCGGCGTAGACCCAGCCGACGAAGTCCTTTTTCGGCGCCGCGAGGCGCCCGCGCACGACGACGTCCTTGCCCGGCAGGACGAAGCGGCACTCGCCCGCCGACTCCTCGATCTCGGCGCCGCGGATCTGGCCGAAGCCGCCGAGCCGGTGCGGCTCGCCTTCCAGCATCAGCATTCCCGAGGGCGCCCAGGGGGTCGTCCAGGGGCCGAGCTGGAGCCGCGCGGCGCCGGCGTCGAAGTAGGTCCCGGGCGAGCCGGCGAAGCCGCTGCCCTCCAGCCAGACCCAGCGCTCCGCGTGCTCGGCGCCCCAGTTGTGGCCGATCATCCCCGGCCAGCCGTCGAGCTCGATCTTCTCGCCGTCGATTTCCAGCCGCCCCTCGAAGCGGGCGTCGGGATAGGGGGCGACGAACTTGGTCTTCGGCAGGCGGGTCTCGTAGAGGCGGTCGGAGGGCAGGTACTTGCAGGGCTCGGCGTCGCCGGAGAAGCCCAGCTCCCAGGCCGCGGTCAGGTTCTCGCCGCCGACCGCGCCGCGCGCCCGGCCGGGGCCGATCTCGGCGTCGGCGATGCGGATCCAGCCGTCGCCGGGAACCGAGAGCTCGGCGGCCGGCACCGTCGCCTTGGTCGCCCGGGGCCCCGCGGCATCTCGGTCGAAGAGCACGAACCAGATCGAGGCCTTCGGCTCAGCCCTGGGCCGCTTGTGCACCGTGTGCCGGATCCAGACCCCCTGCCCGCCCCCCGGCCGGCAGGCCTTGATGTAGAAGCTCTCGTAGTGGCCGGCCTTGGCCGGGACGCCCGGGTACCGCGCCCGTTCCTCCATACGGGTAACTCTAGGCGCCGGGGGCGCCGTCAAACCTTGATCGTGATGACGTCGCCGTCCTGGACGACGTAGTCGCGGCCCTCGATCCGCAGCAGCCCCCGGTCGCGGGCGGGCGCGTAGCCGCCGCACTCGACCAGCTCCTGCCAGCCGATCGCCTCGGCTTTGACGAACGCTTCCTGGATCTCGGTGTGGATCGTGCCCGCCGCCTCCAGCGCGGTCGCGCCGCGGCGCAGTTCGCGCGCCACCGCTTCCTTGTCCTCGCCGGCGGTGAAGAAGGTGATCAGCTCGAGCAGCTCGTAGGCGGCGCGGACGAGCCGGTCCAGCCCGGAGCCCTCGACGCCGTAGGACTCGCGCATCTCGGCGGCTTCCTCAGGGTCGAGCTCGACCAGCTCGCCCTCGATGCGGGCGCTGACCGCGACCACCGCGGCGCCGACCGCCTCGGCGTGGGCGGTGACGGCGGCGGGCGGCTCGGCGTCGCCCTCGTCGACGTTGGCGACGTAGAGGATCGGCTTCGAGGTCAGCGCCTGCAGGTTGGCCGGCCCGTGCTCGGCACCCTCGGGGACCGGCACGGAGCGCGCCGGCCTGCCGGCGGCGAGCGCCTCGACCGCCAGCTCGAGCCAGTCGCGCTCGGCGATCGCCTCGGCGTCGCCCGACTTGGCGCCCTTGCGCACCCGGTCGAGCCGGCGCTCCGCCTGCTCGTAGTCGGAGAGCACCAGCTCGGTCTCGATCGTCTCGATGTCGGCGATCGGGTCGACCCGGCCGTCGGGGTGCGGGACGCCCGTGTCCTCGTGGCAGCGGACGACGTGGCAGATCGCGTCGGTCTCGCGGATCGAGGCGAGGAACTTGTTGCCCAGCCCCTCGCCCTCGGAGGCGCCCTTGACCAGCCCGGCGATGTCGTGGAAGGAGATCGTCGCCGGCACCAGCTCCGAGCTGCCGACCGTCTCGCCCACCTGGCGCAGCCGCTCGTCGGGCACCTGGGCGATCGCCACGTTGGGCTCGATCGTCGTGAACGGGTAGTCGCCGGTCTGCGCGCCGCCCGCGGTGAGCGCGTTGAACAGGGTCGACTTGCCCGCGTTGGGCAGTCCGACGATCCCGACCTTCACAGGGAGAGCGGGACGATCAGGCCGAGCGCGACGCCGAGCAGGGCGCCGACCACGACGTCGGACGGGTAGTGCATGCCGAGGTAGGGACGGCCGAGCGCAAGCGCAAGAGCGAGGACGAAGGCGAGCGCGCCCCACGGCTCGACCCGGGTCATCGCGGTGGCCACGGCAAATGACGAGGTCGCGTGCGCCGAGGGAAAGCTGAGCGAGCTGGGCGCGCCGCCGAGCGGGGGCAGGCCCTCGAGCACCGGCCGCGGCCGTTTGACGATCGCCTTGACGACGTAGTTCAAGCCGATCGCGACCGGACCGAGGAGGGCGCAGACCAGCCACGCTTCGCGGTTGCCGCTGTCGAGGATCGCCAGCAGCACGCCGATCCCAAACCAGATCGCCCCATTGTTCCCGGCCTTCCCCAACCCCTTCGCAGCTTTCTCCAAGCCGGGAGTGTGGCCGGCAGTCCGGATGAAGCGCAACATCCTGTGGTCGAGATTCTCCATGGCAGCGCACAATATTGGGCTGTCGGGGCCTCCGCGGGAGTGCCTCGCGAAGCGGCGCCCCGGCGGGCTACCCTGGGCCGCGAAGCGGCAGATCATCAATCCGCCGAAGGCGGATTTAGGCACCTCCCGCGGTGGCCCCGACAGCCCCCACGATCAAGGTCCGCGAGAATCACGACACGCCCCATGCCCTTCGTCCCCCGCTACGTCCACACCCCCGGCCACCACTGCGGCTCGACCGCGCTGCGCAACCTGCTCGCCTTCCACGGCACGGAGATCAGCGAGGAGCTGGCGTTCGGGCTGGGGGCGGGCGCCTGCTTCTACTACGTGACGATCGAGGACGCCTCGCCGACCCGCTGGTTCAACGGCCGGACCGCGCGGCTGGAGGAGAACTTCGACCAGCTGACCGGGGCGGCGCTCGAGCTGCGCACCTTCGAGCCGGGCGACGCCGGCGCCTGGGAGGCCGCCCGGGCCGAGGTCGACGCGGGCCGGCCGGTGCTGCTGCTCACCGACCTCTACTACCTCGACCACTACGGCAACTCGGCCCACTTCCCCGGCCACGCGGTCGTCCTCGCCGGCTACGACGAGCAGCACGCCCACCTCTCCGACACCGGGTTCGAGCAGCTGCAGCTGACGCGGCTGGAGAACCTCGACCGGGCGCGCCACAGCGAGCACCCCGCCTACCCGCTGTCCGGCCACATGTTCACGGCCAGCGCCGAGGTCTCGGCCGAGCAGCTGCGGGCGGCGATCCCGGCGGCGATCGAGCGGGCGGCGCGGGCGATGGTCGAGCCGGAGATCCCCGGCTTCTCGGGTCTCGACGCCGTGCGCCGGTTCGCCGCCGAGGCGGGCGCCTGGCCGGAGGCCGCCGCGGACTGGCAGTGGTGCGCGCGCTTCGGCTACCAGGTGATCGAGCGGCGCGGAACCGGCGGCGGCGCCTTCAGGCCGATGTACTCGCGCTTCCTGGCCGAGGCGGGGCGAGCGGAGGCGCCGCTGGCCGCGCGGGCCGGCGCGGCGTGGAGCGAGCTCGCGCAGGCGTTCCGGCTCGCCAGCGAGCGGGACGAACCCGAGCCCACCCTTTGGCGCGAGATAGACACTTTGGCTAACCAAGTAGCCGTGGCGGAGGAGCGCCTCTGGTCCGAGTTGGCCAATCCGTAGTTATCCCCTATGGAGTCCGCGGGCTCCATGGTGTACATTTTCAACTGCGGGAGGCGGGTAATGACTTTGAACCCGTCTTGGAGGAGATTCTCGTATGAGAAGCAAGCGTGGCCCACTGGGGCTTCTCGTTCTCACCGCCGCATTTCTCGTTTTCGCAGTAGGAGCTTCCAGCGCCCAGGCCGAATTCGGCATCGCGCGCTGGGAAGCGCTGACGTGTAATACGGACGAAAGCGAAGCGGGCCTCGGCAGTTGGGCCGTCAACGGCGACCCATGTGTCGACACCGATCCGGAAGGACGCTTCTACACGCAGGCCGCCGGCCACCCGCCGTTCGGAGTCAACGCCTTCCTGATGAACCAGGTTGCGCCGGGGAACTTTCCTGACGGCTTCCTGGAGGAAACCCGGACCGAACTTCCGGAGGGACTTGGGGTGAACCCACAGGCGACCCCTCAGTGCACGGTTAAAGGGCTCTCCGAAGTCAAAGAAGTGATTCCCTCATCTCCGGTGCCGATCGTAGTTCCGAATTGTCCAGCCGAATCCCGCGTCGGGACGAACTACTTCACGATCTACAACCCCGAAGTCCCGGCCGAACTGACGGCGGAGGTCTACGTCTATAACGTCGAAACGCCTGCCGATCCCGAATCCCCGTACTACGGCGCGTCGTCGATGGCTGGCTTCAACGCGACCGGTGAAGGGCCTACCCTCCTTATCGCCGACACCGATCCCAAAGATCAGCACATCTCTTTCACGGTCCATGATCTCGAGTCGCCCCTTGAAGGCGGACCACCGATCGTCGGCTCGCGACTCGTCTTCAACGGTCAGGCCGGCAAGGGCTACATCACCATTCCCAGCGAATGCAACGGGCCGCAGACGACGATCCTCAAGGTGCTTTCACATCCGTATCCGGCTCCGCCCGGCCCGGAACTCGAAGACACCAGCGCCTACAGCACGAAATACGAAGCGACCGGCTGCGACAAAGTGCCGTTCAACCCCGGCATCGCCGCCAACGGCGGCAACTGGACCGACTCGCCGAACCCGGCGATGGTCAACGTGACGATCCCCTTCAATCCCGACCCCGAAGGGCTGACCGACTCGCAGCTGCACGTCGCCAAGGTCATCCTGCCCGAGGGCGCCGGGATCAACCCCTCGGCGGGCAACACGATCGAGGGCTGCGCCGACGCCCAGTTCGCGCAGTTCACGAATGACCCGATCACCTGTCCGGCCAACTCGAAGATCGGCTTTCTCGAAGTCGACACGCCGTCGCTGCCGGAAACCCTCGGCGGCGAGGTATACGTCGGCCAGCCGCTCAGCAACGACCCGAACACGGGCGAACAGTTCAGGATCTTCCTGCACGTCTTCAACGCGCGCTTCGGCGTCAACGTGAGGCTGACCGGGAAGATCTACCCCGATCCCGACACCGGTCAGATCACGGCCGTCGTCGCCGACAACCCGCAGGCGCCGTTCGAATCGTTCCGGGTTCACATCGACGGCGGCGCGAACGGGGTCCTGACCAGCCCCGACACCTGCGGGCCGCACGGCATCGACGCCGCCTACACGCCGTTCTCGAGCGCCAGCGCGACCGAGCGGAGCAACAGCTTCACGCTGGACGAAATCGCCGGCGGCGGAAACTGTCCGCAAACCCTCGCCGAGCGGCCGTTCACTCCGTTCTTCGCGGCTTCCCCCGCGGCGTTCGCGGCGGGTCAGTACAACCCGTTCAACCTCGACCTCTTCCGCAACGACGGAAACCAGGAGGTCAAGCGGATCGAGGTCAACCTGCCGCCCGGCCTGGTCGCGAAGCTGAAGGGCGTCGAGTACTGCCCGACGGAAGGCATCGCCGCGGCCGAAGCCCGCAGCGGCAAGGACGAGCTGGCCAGCCCGAGCTGTCCGTCGAGCAGCTTCCTCGGCACGGCGAAGCTCGCCGCCGGCTCGGGCTCCGCGCCGTTCCACACGGAGGGCAAGGCCTACCTCGCCGGCCCCTACAAGGGCGCGCCGATAAGCATGGTGTTCATCACCCCGGCGGTCGCCGGGCCGTACGACCTCGGCAACGTGATCGTACGGGTGGCGCTCAACGTCGACCGCGAAACGGCCGAAGTCCACGCCGTCTCGGACACGATCCCCGACGTATTCGGGGGCGTGAAGCTGGACATCCGGGAAATCAGCCTGACGGTCGACCGCTCGCAGTTCACGCTCAACCCGACCACCTGTCGCGAACCGCTGCCGCTGAAGACGACCGTGCTTGGCGGCGGTGGCGACCCCGCTCAGGAATCGCAGTGGCAGTCGGAAAGCAACAGGGAAAGCATCCAGTTCCGCAACTGCAAGAAGCTCGGGTTCAAGCCGAAGTTCTACGCGCGGATCTTCGGCGGCAAGAACCAGACCAAGCGAACGAGGAATCCGAAGTTCCGGGCGATCCTCGACGCGCGGAACGGCGACGCCAACCTGCGGCGCGCGGCGTTCATCCTGCCGCGGGCGACGATCCTCGACCAGAGCCACATCAAGACCGTCTGCACGAGGGTCCAGCTGGCGGCGAACAACTGCCCGAAGAACGCGATCTACGGGTACGCGAAGGCGACCTCGCCGCTGCTGGAGGGCAACCTGAAGGGGCCGGTCTACCTGACCTCGTCCAGCAACGAACTGCCGGACCTGCTGGCCGACCTGCACGGCCAGGTGCCGATCCGGCTGCGCGGCGTGATCAGCTCCAAGAACGCCCGCCTGAAGACGGTGTTCAACGAAACGCCCGACGTCGCGGTCGACAAGTTCATCCTCACGATGAAGGGCGGCAGCAAGGGCCTGCTGATCAACTCCCGCAACCTCTGCGCGAGGCAGACGACCGGCTTCCTCAACCTGCTGGCGCAGAACAGCCGCCGGGTGAGGAACAAGAACCTGCGGCTCAACATCCCCGCCTGCCGCAGCGGCAAGAAGCGCCGGTAGCATTCGAGCGGAGCGCCGGGGCGGGACCTCCCACCCGCCCCGGCGTCGCCCGCGCCCACTAGGATTGCCGCATGACGATCGCCGCAGCCGTCTTCCTGATCGCGCTCGGCGCGATCCTCCGTTACGCGACCGACCTCAACGTAGAAGGGATCAGCATCGACACCGTCGGCCTGATCCTGATGATCGCCGGCGCCGCCGGGCTCGTCCTCTCCTTCTTCCAGGAAGCGGTCTGGTCGCGCCGCCGCGAGCGTCGCGAAACCGAAGAGCGCGAACTCGCGGCCCGCGAACGCGCCGCGGGGGCACAGCCGCGCGATCCCGGCGCCCCGCCGCCGCGCTACTGAATCGGCGCGAGCCGGGCGAAGTAGCCGAGCCAGTTTCCCGAATGGGCCTCCCAGCGCAGGCCCGACTCCTCGGCCTGCCGCCTGAGGCTCGCCTGGGTGGTGAAGTGGGGGTCGCCGAACAGCTCGCCGACGATCAGCCGGCCGCCGGGGCGCAGGACGCGACGGATCTCGCGCAGGGCGGCGAGCGTGTCGGGGATCTCGCCCAGCACGGCCGTGAGCACGACCGCGTCGACCGAGTCGTCCTCGAAGGGCAGCGCCGTGGCGTCGCCCTGGGTGGGCGCGACGTTCGCCAGGCCGCGCTCTCCGGCGCGTCGCATCACGTGGTCGAGGAACTCCGGCTGGAGGTCGAAGATCTCGACCCGGCCGTCCTGCCCCACCCACTCGGCGATCTCGAACGTGTAGTAGCCGGTGCCGGGTCCGATCTCGAGCACCCGCTCCCCCGGCTGCGCCGCCAGCACCGTGCGCAGGCGGTCGCGGCTGATGATCGGGTGCGGCGCTTCGACCCAGAACCGCTGCCCGTAGGGACAGGCCGATGGGTTCTTGCGCCACCACAGCGCCGCGGCGAGGACCGCCGCCCCGGCGAGAAATCCGATTGCCTTAGGTCTCATCTGAGACGCTCAGAAACCCACTTTTTGGGCGCCTGAGTCAATGCGGAGAAACGCGACCTTGCCGACGTAGACCGAGAGCGTGCCGTCCTCGGTCGCGATGTCGTGCCAACCGCCCTTCTCGACCTGCTCGCGCAGCTCCTTCAGCGCGTCCTCGCTGAGGCGTACCGCGACGACCTGGCCGCCCTCGAAGCCGATCTCGACCTTCTGCGCATCCGCCATCAGTGTCCTCCCGGGGTTTCGACGATCTCGGTCAGCACGCCGCCGGTCGAGCGCGGGTGCAGGAAGGCGACGCGACTTTCGCGGATCCCCACCCGGGCCCGCTTGTCGATCAGCTTCAGCCCGGCGCTCGCCAGCTGTTCCAGCGTGGCGTCGATGTCCTCGACCGCGTAGGCGACGTGGTGCAGCTTGGGGCCCTTGCGCGCCAGGAACTTGCCCACCGGCGAGTCCTCGGCCAACGGCCGCATCAGCTCGACGTGCGCGTCGCCGACGTCGAGCAGCGCCGCCTCGACGCCCTGCGACTCGACCGTCTCGCGGTGCGCCAGCTCCATCTCGAACGTCCCCTCGTAGAACTCGATCGCCGCGTCGAGGTCCGCGACGGCGACGCCGATGTGATCGATTCGCCCGAACATCGGCGCGCAGTCTACGTGGCCGGCGGCGCCTGACCGCCCTCGCCGGCGGCGCCCTCGACGCGCAGGATCTCGGCCAGGGCGGCGACGCCGATCTGCATCTGCTCGGGGGTCGGCTCCCTGGTCGCCAGACGGCGCTGGATCTCGCGGCCGGGGGTGTGGAAGGCCTCGGCGAGCGGGGCGCCGTGGTGGCGGTCGCTCCAGGCGAACATCTCGACCGCGAGCGAGGCGCCGGCGAGGCCGACGACGGCGCGGGCGGCGGGGCTGGGGCGCTCGACCAGCCGCTCGAGCAGCACCGTGCCGGCGACGGAGAGGAGCATCATCGGCGCGATCAGGTTGGAGCCGCAGCGGTCGTGCTCCTTGGGCGCCGAGGTCGGGTCCTCGACTCCCTGCTCGTAGGCGCCGATCGCCTTGTGCTCGACCCCGTGGTAGGCGGCGAGGTCGCGGTCGCCGAGGGCGACGACCGCCGGCGCCGCGCCGAGCGCCTGCACGACCGCCTCGCGCAGCGCGGTGCTGCGGAAGGCGCGCCGCAGCGCCCCCGTCGCCAGCAGCGTGGCGCCGGTCGCGGCGACGACCCGCCCGTCCTCGAACGGCAGCCGCGCCGCGGGCATCCGCCGCCGCACCATCGGCAGCACCGCCATCGCCTCGATCAGTTTCAGCGGGCCCCGCAACCCCGGCAGGCGCTGGACCAGCTTCGGCGCCAGCTCCGGTTTCCGCTCCGACGCGACTTCCACGCTTCCGTCGGCGGTCCGCACCGCAGCCGCCCAGTGGGTCGGCCCGTGGATCAGCAACCCGTTCCTCAGGGCCATGCCGCCGAGCCTCAGCTTCTCCGCGCTCATCGCTCAGACGATAGTGGGCCGCGCCCGTCCGTCAGCAGCGGGCGGCCGGTGACGAGTTCGACCGTCTCGTACTCGCGGCCGATCCGGTCGAGCGCCGCGCTCACCGCGAGGCAGGGGTGCGAGAAGGGGACGACGTGGAGGACGAGCTGCTGGTCTTGCGCGGCCATCCAGCGAGAGACTACCCCCATGCGTACCGACGACCGCGGTGCGCGCGGTCGTCGGTGTCCCCCCTGATTCCCCTGTTTGTGCCGGCCGGAGACCCCCAGTCCAGGCCTCCGGCCGGTATGTCGGCTCTCCCTGGCTCTAGCTTGGAAAGCCGACCTCTGAAACACCCCCTCGTCGAGGAAGTTGCGCTTGGAACTATTTCTCCGAAAGTCGCTTGCGAAGCACCTTCAGACGCTCGCCCAGATCGACCTCGAAGCCGCGGCCGGTGGGCTCGTAGAACCGCCGACCCCGCAGCTCCGGCGGCAGCAGCGGCTGGTCGCTGACCGCGCCGGGCTCGTCATGCGCGTAGCGGTAGCCCTCCCCGCGGCCGAGCTCCGCCGCGCCCGGGTAGTGGGCGTCGCGCAGGTAGTCGGGGGGCGTCTTGGCGCCGTGCTCGCGCACCTCGGCGCGGGCGCGGCCGAGCGCTTCGTAGGAGGCGTTGGACTTCGGCGCCAGCGCCAGGTAGACGGCGGCCTGGGCGAGGTTGAGCGCGCACTCCGGCAGGCCGACCCGGTCGACCGCGCGCGCCGCCGCGTCGGCGACGAGCAGCGCCTGCGGGTCGGCGTTGCCGATGTCCTCGGAGGCGAGGATGACCATGCGGCGGGCGATGAAGCGCGGGTCCTCGCCGCCCTCCAGCATCACCGCCAGGTAGTAGAGCGAGGCGTCGACGTCGGAGCCCCGCGTCGCCTTGATCCAGGCGGAGACGAAGTCGTAGTGGCGGTCGCCCTCGCGGTCGTAGTCGAGCGCCTTGCGCTGCAGGGCGTCCTCGACCGCGGCGACGTCGATCGCTGTGGACTTCGTGCGGCCTCCAGCCCGATCAAAGTCCACAGCGCGCTCGACCGCCCGCTCGAGCGCCGAGAGGGCGACCCGGGCGTCGCCCCCCGAGCGCTGGGCGAGCATCGCCAGGGCCGCGTCCTCGACCGGCGGCGGCTCGGCGAGGCCGCGCTCCGGGTCATCCAGCGCCCGCCGCAGCAACGCCTCCACCTGCTCGGCCGCGAGCGGCCGCAGCTCGTAGATCTGGCAGCGCGAGAGCAGCGCCGAGTTGACCTCGAAGTAGGGGTTCTCGGTCGTCGCCCCGATCAGCGTCAGCAGGCCCTCCTCGACCGCCGGCAGCAGCGCGTCCTGCTGGGCCTTGTTGAAGCGGTGGATCTCGTCGAGGAAGAGGATCGTCAGCCGCCCGCTCGCCCCGCGGCGCTCGCGCGCCCGCTCGATCACGCCGCGGATCTCGGCTTTGCCGGCGTTGACCGCCGACTGCTCCTCGAACGCCCCGTCGGCCCGCGAGGCGGCGATCCGCGCCAGGGTCGTCTTGCCGGCGCCTGGCGGCCCGTAGAGGATCGCCGAGTGCGGATGCCCGCCCTCGATCGCCGTCCGCAGCGCCGACCCCTCGCCGAGCACATGCTCCTGCCCGACCAGCTCGTCCAGCGAGCGCGGCCGCATCCGCACGGCCAAGGGCGCGTCAGCCCCCAACCCCCCGGCGGGGGTGGCTTCGTCGCTTTCGAACAACCGGCCGTCCACTGCAGACGAGTATGAGGGAGGTGGGGGAGGGGTTCGCCGGAGCCTCCCCGCTGTTGCTCCGCCGAACCCCTCCCCCACCTCCCCCCAAACCCACCTACAATCGTGCACCATGGAGATCGCCACGCAGCCCCAAGCCGCCCAGTCCACGCTCGAGTCCTTCAACCCCGCGACCGGCGAGCTCGTCGGCTCGGTCGCCACGATCACGCCCGACCAGGTGCAGGCGGTCGTCGACGACGTCGCCCGCGTCCAGCCGGCCTGGGCCGAGCTGACGCCGAAGGACCGCGGCGCCTACCTGCGGCGCGCCGCCGACGCGCTGCTCGACGAGATCGACGAGATCGCCGAGCTGCTGGTCTCAGAGCAGGGCAAGCCGCGCGCCGAGGCCTACACGATGGAGCTCCTGCCGACGGTAGACGCGCTGCACTGGTGCGCCAAGGCGGGGCCGAAGATCCTCGCTGACGAGAAGGTGCCGATGACGCAGGCCTTCACGCTGAGCAAGAAAGCGCGCTTCACCTACGAGCCGATCGGCGTCGTCGGCGTGATCGCGCCCTGGAACTACCCCTGGTCGATCCCCTTCGGCGAGGTCGCGATCGCGCTGATGTCCGGCAACGGGGTCGTGCTCAAGCCGGCCAGCCTGACGCCGCTGCTCGGCGAGGCGATCCGCCGCGTGTTCGAGAAGGGCGGCCTGCCCGAGGGCCTGGTGCGGGTCGTCCACGGCGGCGGCGCGGTCGGCGACGCGCTCGCCAAGTCGAGCGCCGGCAAGATCTTCTTCACCGGCTCGGTCGAGGTCGGCCGCAAGGTCGGCGAGGTCTGCGCGCAGCGGCTCAAGGGCTCGGTGCTCGAGCTCGGCGGCAAGGACCCGATGATCGTCTGCGCCGACGCCGACCTCGACAACGCGATCTCCGGCGCCGTCTGGGGCGGCTTCGCCAACGCCGGCCAGACCTGCTCGGGGATCGAGCGCGTCTACGTGATGCGCGAGGTCGCCGACCGCTTCGTCGAGGGGGTCGCCCGACAGGCGCAGGAGCTGCGGCTCGGCAACCCGCTCGAGTGGGAGACCGAGATCGGCCCGATGACCTCCGACGGGCAGTACGACATAGTCGTCGAGCTGATCGAGGACGCGGTGGCGAGCGGCGCGACGAAGCTCTGCGGCGGCCCGACCGAGGTCGCGGGGCTCTCCGGCAAGTTCGTCGCGCCGACGGTGCTCACCGGCGCGACGCACGAGATGCGGATCATGAAGGAGGAGGTGTTCGGCCCGGTCCTGCCGATCGTCGTCGTCGACTCCGAGCAGGAGGCGATCGAGCTCGCCAACGACTCCGAGTTCGGGCTCGGCGCCTCGGTCTGGACGAAGGACCGCCAGAAGGGGGCGCGGATCGCGCGGCGGATCGAGTCGGGGATGGTCTGGGTCAACGACCACTCGTTCAGCCACGGCGCCTGCCAGTGCGCCTGGGGCGGCGTCAAGGACTCCGGCGTCGGCCGCTCGCACTCCAAATTCGGCTTCTACGAGTGCGTCAACATCAAGATGAACGCCTGGGAGCCGGGTCTCGCGCGCGACTTCTGGTGGCACCCCTACGACCGCACGCTCGGGGAAGCGGTGCGCGCTTCGGCGAAACTGCTCTACGGCAAGGGCGCGGCGCGGACGCAGGCGCTGCGCGAGGGCGCGCGCCCGCTGCTCGCGGTCGGCGGGCGGACGCTGCGCAAGAAGCGCCGTTAGTGCCGACAGTTGCTGCATTCTCCACCCCATAGGGGGGAAAATGCAGCAATCGTCGCCTGCTCGGGGAGAATCTCGGCGTGAATACGGCGATCGAGCTGCGTGGCCTGTGCCGGGACTACGGCGAACGTCCGGCGCTGGCCGGAGTTGACCTCTCGCTCGGGCGAGGGGAATCGCTGCTCGTCGTCGGTCCCAACGGGGCGGGCAAGACGACCCTGCTGCGGATCCTCGCCACGCTGCTGCGGCCGAGCGCCGGGGAGGTGCGGGTCTTCGGCGCCGCACTGCCCGGCGAGGCCTGGAAGGTCCGCGGGCGGATCGGCCTGCTCGGCCACGAGCCGCTGCTCTACCGCGACCTGAGCGGGCGCGAGAACCTGCGCTTCCACGCCCGCCTGCACGGGCTGCGCGGCGACGGCGCCGAGGCGCGGATCGCGGAGCTGCTCGCCGCCGTGGACATGGAGCGCCGCGCCGACGACCGCGTCGCCGAGCTCTCGGCGGGGATGCGACAGCGGCTCGCGGTCTGCCGCTGCGTGCTGCACGAGCCCGAGCTGCTGCTGCTCGACGAGCCCGACTCCAACCTCGACGCCGAGGGGCGCGCGCTGGCACGCGAGCTGGTGGGGCCGGCCGAGGGACGGACGCGCGTCGTCGTCACGCACGACCCGGAGCGACTCCTGTCCGAGGCGGATGAGGTGCTGCGACTGTCGACCGGCGGCAGCGCCGAGCCGAGCGAGGCGGCATCGCGATGAAGCCCGAGGAGAGATCCGCGGCTCCCCCGCTCGTCCAGTCGGCCGTCGCATTTCGAGCCATCCTCGGCAAGGACCTGCGCGCGGAGCTGCGCACGCTGCAATCGCTGCCGGCGATGGCGCTGTTCGCGGTCACCACCTTCGTCATCTTCCGCTTCGGCCTCGACCGCACGCAGCTCTCCGGCAGCCTCGCCGCCGGGGTGCTCTGGGCGACGCTGCTGTTCGCGGCGATCCTCGGCATCAACCGCCTCTTCGTCGCCGAGCGCGAGGAGGGCGGCTTCGACGCGATCCGCCTGGCGCCGATCGACCGCAGCGCCCTCTTCGCCGCCAAGGCGACGGCCCTGGTCGTCTACCTGGTCGCGGTCGAGCTGGTCGTCGTGCCGGTCTTCGCGCTCTTCTTCCTCGACTCGGGCGCGGCGCTGCCCCCCCTGGCGCTGGTCCTCCTGCTCGCCGACCTCGGGCTGGCGGCGACCGGCACGCTGATCTCCTCGATGGCGGTCAACTCGCGCGCCCGCGACCTGCTGGCGCCGCTCGTCCTGCTGCCGCTCGTCGTGCCGCTCTCGATCGCCGCCACCGGGGCGCTCGAGCCGCTGCTCGCGGTGGGCGGCCCCGGCTACCACCGCTTCGGCAGCTGGCTTGCGGTGCTCGGCCTATACGATTTGATCTTCCTCCTGGTCGGTTATGCGACGTTCGATTTCCTGCTGGAGGACTGAAGCGTGGTCGAGCTTTGGGCCGCTATACGACTCAAACCTCTACCGCGCCCCTAGGGAACATGTACGGCAAAGGCCTGAGACCCCTCTCGATCGCGACCGTCGCGGCGCTCGTCGCCGGGCTCTCGCTGGTCTTCTTCTACGCGCCGCTGGACGCGGACCAGGGATTCATCCAAAAGATCTTCTACCTGCACGTGCCTTTGGCGATAACGGCGCTGGTCGGCTTCGTCGTCGGCGGCGTCTTCGCGATCGCGCACCTGCGTAGCGGCGACTCGAAGTGGGACGCCTACTCCTATGTCTCGATCCACATGTCGGTGATCTTCGGCGTCGCCGTGCTGGCGACCGGCTCGATCTGGGCGAAGGCCTCCTGGGGGCACTGGTGGGTCTGGGACGAGCCGACCCTGGTCAGCTTCCTGATCGTCTTCCTGATGTACGCGACCTACTACCCGTTCCGCTACGCGATCGAGGACCGCGAGCGCCAGGGCCGCTACGCCTCGGTCTTCGCGATCGTCGCCGGCGCCTTCGTGCCGCTCAACTTCATGGCGGTGCGGATGGCGCAGAGCCTCGTCCACCCGCGCACCTTCGGCGCCGCGAACGGCGGCCTACCCGGCGAGATGATGCTCACCTTCCTCGTCTGCCTGCTGGCGATCGGGCTGCTCTGGGTGACCCTGGTCAAGTTCGAGCTGACCGCGAAGAGCGCCTCCGGGCAGGTCAAGCGGCTGCGCCGGGCGCTCGACGCGCCGGCGCCAGGCGGTCGCTCGCGCGTCGCCCCGGAGGTGGGGTAGGTGCCCGGCGTGCTCGGCCTGCTTGCCGCGACGCCGGCGCTGCCGCTCGACGAGGCCGGCAAGTACGTCGCCGGCGCCTACGTCGTCTTCCTCGCCCTGCTCGTCGTCTACGTGGCGATCATGGCGGCGAAACTGCAGCGGATCGAGCGCGAGCTGCGCGAGCTGGCCGGCTTCGCCGAGCAGCGCAACGGCGACGCGGTGGCCGAGCGCGAGCGGGTGAGCGCCTGATGTCCGAGCTCTTGACGCTCGGCATCTCCCACAAGACGGCGCCGCTGGAGCTGCGCGAGCGCCTCTCGCTGACCGAGGGCCGCGCGGTCGGCGCGCTGCACGAGCTGACCGGAGTCGAGGGGATCCACGAGGCGGCGGCGATCTCGACCTGCAACCGCACGGAGCTCTATCTGATCGTCTCCGACCCGGTGGAAGCCGAGTCGACGGCGCTCGGCGTGCTCACCCGCCAGGCCGAGATCCGCCCGACCGAGCTGCTCGGCCACCTCTACTCGCTGCGCGCCGGCGACGCCGCCCGCCACCTCTTCCGCGTCACCGCCGGGCTCGACTCGATGATCGTCGGCGAGGCGGAGATCCAGGGCCAGGTCAAACGCGCCTACGAGCTGGCGCTGGTCGAGAACGCGACCGGGCCGATCCTCAACCGGCTGTTCCGCGGGGCGCTCTCGGCGGGCGGCCGGGTGCGCGAGGAGACGGCGATCGGCGAGCGCGGGGTCTCGGTGCCCTCGGTCGCGGTCGAGCTGGCGCGGCGCGCTTTCGGCGAGCTGGCGGAGAAGCGCGTGCTGGTGATCGGCGCCGGCGAGACCGCCGAGCTGGTCGCCAAGGCGCTGGTCTCGCGCGGCGCCGCCGGCGTCTTCGTCGCCAACCGCCACTACGACCGCGCGATCGGCCTCGCCCAACGCTTCGGCGGCCAGGCGGTGCGCTTCGAGGACCTGCCTGAGCAGCTGCAGGCGGCCGACATCGTCGTCTCGGCGACCAACTCGCCGCACCACATCGTCGAGCGCGACGGCCTCGAGCACGTGATGTCCGGACGCGAGGGGCGGCTGCTGCTGGTCGACATCGCCGTGCCGCGCGACGTCGAGCCGGAGTGCCGCGAGATCGCCGGCGTCGGGCTGCACGACATCGACGACGTGCAGGCGATCGTCGGGCGCAACGCCGGCGACCGCGAGAGCGAGGCGAAGCGGGCCGAGCCGATCATCGCCGCCGAACTCGACCGCTTCGAGCGCTGGCTCGCCTCGCTCTCGGTCGTGCCGACGATCTCGGCGCTGCGCGCGCGCGGCGCCGAAGTGGTCGAGCGGGTGCTGACCGAGAACGAGGGCCGCTGGCAGAGCCTCGGCGAGGCCGACCGCGAGCGGCTGGAGGCGATGGCGAAGGCGATCGCCTCGCGCCTGCTGCACGAGCCGACGCTGCGGATGAAGCGCTCGGCCGGCGAGGAGGAGGCCTACCTCTACGTGAGCGCGCTGCGCGAGCTGTTCGGGCTGGAGGCGGCGGAGACTGAGCCGGAGGCGCAGGCGGGCGGCAACGTCACCGAGCTGCGGCGGCGGCACGGCGAGTGAGAATCGCCACTCGACGCAGCGCACTGGCCCTGGCACAGGCGGGGCAGGTCGCCGACCTCCTTGGCGGGGGGGAGCTCGTGGAGGTTTCCTCTGACGGCGAGGCGGGGGACAAGGCACGGTTCGTCCGGGGCGTGGAGCGGGCGCTGCTCGCGGGGGAAGCTGAGATCGGGGTGCACTCGGCCAAGGATCTGCCGGCGGAGATGGCCGAGGGGCTGGCGATCGCTGCGGCGCCGGCGCGGGAGGATGCGGCGGATGTGTGGATCGGGGCGGGGGAGTCGCTCGACGAGGTGGCCGAGGGGGCGCGGGTGGGGACCGCGAGCCTGCGTCGGCGGGCGCAGCTGCTCGCGGCGCGTCCCGACCTCGAGCTGAGCGAGTTGCACGGCAACGTCGACACGCGGCTGCGCGAGCTGGCCGAGGGCGAGCTCGACGCGATCGTCCTCGCCGCCGCCGGGCTGCGGCGGCTGGGCCGCGAGGCCGAGGCGTCGTTCGAGCTCCCGGCCGAGGCGATGACGCCCGCGGCGGGCCAGGGCGCCCTGGTGCTGCAGGCGCGCGAGGGCGACGGGCGGGCGGGCGCGGCGGCGGCGGCGATCGGCGACGAGACGACGCTGCGCGAGCTGACCGCCGAGCGCGCGGTGGTCGCCCTGCTCGACGCGAGCTGCGCGACGCCGATCGGCGTCCGCGCGCGGGTCGAGGGCGAGGCGGTGGCGATCGAGGCCTTCGTCGGCCTGCCCGACGGCAGCGAGTGGATCCGCGACCGGGTCGAGGGCGAGGCGGCCGAGCCCGGCGCGGCCGGCGCCCTGCTCGCGGAGCGCCTGCTCGGCGCCGGCGCCCGCGACATCCTCGACCGCGCCGAGGCGCCCGCATGACGCGCATGCGACTTTCTACGTGCTATAGCCCGTACAAAGTCCAACGCGAGGAGAAGCGGTGATCGCGCGAGCCGGGGTCGTGTACCTCGTCGGGGCCGGGCCCGGCGACCCGGGCCTGATGACGGCGCGCTCGCTGGAGCTGATCGCCGCCGCCGACGCGATCTTCTACGACCGCCTGATCCCTCCGGGCGCCCTCGACGGCGCCCGCCCCGGCGCCGAGCTCGTCTACGTCGGCAAGGCCCCGGGCAAACCGTCGGTCCCGCAGGAAGAGATCGGCGAGCGGCTGGTCGAGGCGGCGCGGGCGGGGAAGAGCGTCGTGCGGCTGAAGGGCGGCGACCCGTTCGTCTTCGGGCGCGGCGGCGAGGAGGGGGAGGCGCTGCGCGAGGCCGGGGTCGAGTTCGAGCTCGTGCCGGGGGTGACGGCCGGGGTGGCGGCGAGCGCCTACGCCGGGATCCCGGTGACGCATCGCGACGACGCCTCGGCGGTCGCCTTCGCCACCGGGCACGAGGACCCGGAGAAGGCGGAGACGGCGCTCGACTGGGAGGCGCTGGCGCGCTTCCCCGGCACGCTCGTCTTCTACATGGGCATCAAGCGGCTGCGCGACAACGCCGCGGCGCTGATCGCGGCGGGGCGCGACGCCGGCGAGCCCGCGGCGGCGGTCGAGCGCGGCACGATGGAGGGCCAGCGCACCGTCGTGGCCACGCTCGGCACGCTGGCCGAGGCGGTCGAGCGCCAGGGCGTCGGCGCCCCGGCGCTGATCGTCGTCGGGCCGGTGGTCGGGCGGCGCGAGGCGCTCGCCTGGCTCGAGCGCCGTCCGCTGCACGGCAGGCGCGTCGTCGTAACGCGGGCGCGGGCGCAGGCGAGCGGCCTCGCGGCAACCTTGCGCGGGCTCGGCGCCGAGGTGGTCGAGCTGCCGGCGATCCGGATCGAGCCGCGGATCGACAGCGAGGGGGCGCGCCGGGCGGTCGAGCGGATCGGACGCGGCGAGTACGCGCTGGTCTGCCTGACGAGCCCGAACGGCGCGCGGCTGCTGTTCGAGGCGATGGAGGATGCGGGTCTCGACGCTCGGGCCTTTGGACGGGGTCCGGAACGGGGGACCATCGCCGCGATCGGACCGGGAACCGCAAGGGCCCTGCGCGAGCATGGGATCGCCGCCGACGTGATCCCCGAGCGGTTCGTCGCGGAGGCGCTGGTCGAAGCGCTGCGAAGCGTGGACGTCTCGGGCAAGCGCGTGCTCGTCGCCCGCGCCGCCGAGGCCCGCGACGTGCTCCCCGATGCGCTGCGGGAGCGCGGCGCCGAGGTCGACGTCGTCGCCCTCTACGAGACCGTGCGCGAGGCGCCGAGCGAGGAGGCGGTCGCGGCCGCGCAGTCGGCCGACTACCTCACCTTCACCTCCTCCTCCACGGTGCGCAACCTGACCGAGGCGCTCGGCGACCGCTTCCCGGCCGGCGCCCGCGTCGTCTCGATCGGCCCGATCACCAGCGAGGCGGCGCGCGACGCCGGGCTCGAGGTCCACGTCGAGGCCGAGCGCCACGACATCGACGGCCTGGTAGAGGCACTGCTCGCCGATGCGACGGACTGAACCCACGACCGCGGTAGAGCTTTGAGGCGCTATACGGCCCAAACCTCTACCGCGCTCGTTCGGAGCCGGATATGAGCTTTGGGACGCCGCGCCGTCACTTCCGCCTGACCGACTCGACCAACGCCCGCGCTCGGGAGCTGGCCGAGTCCGGCGCGCCGCACGGGACCGTCGTCACCGCCGAGGAGCAGACGGCGGGCCGCGGCCGCCAGGGCCGCACCTGGACCGCGCCCCCGGGCAAGGCCCTGCTCTACTCCGCCGTCCTCCGCCCGCTCGACGAGCGCCACCTGCTGCTCCCCCTCGCCGTCCCGCTCGCCGTCTGCGAGGCCGCCGAGCAACTCGCCCCCGAAGTCGAATGCCGGATCAAGTGGCCCAACGACATCTGGGTCGAAGAACGCAAGCTCGCCGGCGTCCTCATAGAGGCAAAGCCCCAGGACGGCTGGGCCGTGATCGGCGTCGGCCTGAACCTGACGATCTCCCCCGACGAGTTCCCACCCGAGCTTCGCGACACGGCAATCTCGCTCTTCAACCCGTCGAAGGGCGGCCGGGGGAAGGTCCGGCGGAGCCTCCCCGCTGTTGCTCCGCCTGACCTTCCCCCGGCCGCCCGCACCGTCTTGAGCGAACACCTGGACCGCTGGGTCGTCGCAGACGCCGCCGAAGTGCTCGCCGAGTGGCGGGCCCGCGACGCGCTGCGCGGCCGCGAGATCTCCTGGGAGGGCGGCAGCGGCGTCGCCGACGGGATCGAGGACTCGGGCGACCTAGTCGTCGTCGCCGGCGGCGGCGACCGCGTCGTCCTCGGCGCCGGCGAGGTCCACCTCAGGCTCTGAGCCGTTGCCGCCGCTCTTCCCCCGGGCGCGGCTCCTGCCCTGCTTCGCCGACGGCTTCGACCCGTTCTCGCCCCCGGCGCCCTGGCCGCCGCCCTTCTTCTTGCGCTTGCGCCGCCGCTTGCCCCCTTTGGGGAAGTTGCGCAGCAGCTCGCGCGCCGTCGCCGAGGGCTTGCGCGCCATCCGCATGCGGGCGCCGCGCAGCACCTCCTCGCCTTCCGGCGTGTGGGAGACGGCGCCGGCCAGCAGCGCCACCGCCAGGCGGCGGTCCTGTTTGCGCGCCGCGTGCACGAGCCGGCGGGCGTTGCGGCCGTGCGCCCGGCCCGAGGAGTTGACCAGCAGCCCGAGCAGCCGCTTGGTCTCCGGCCAGCGCTGCACGGCGTACTCTTCGTGCAGCTCGCGGGTGTAGGAGGCGAGCCGCCAGACCCACGCCTGCGCCTGGTCGCGGCGGCCGATCCGTTTGTCGACCAGCGCCTGCAGCAGCGTCTTCGTGCCGGCGCGCTTGTCGTCGCGGCTCCAGGCGCCGACGATGTCGATCGCGTCGTCGAATGCCTCGGGGTCGCGCAGGTCGGCGATCTCGGCCAGAGCTTTCAGCCGCAGCTGCGAGTTGCGGTTGCGCTGCACGCAGGTGAGCAGGAAGCGGCGGCGCAGCTCCTTGCTCTTGTCGTTCTGCAGCATCGAGCGAGCGCGGCGCCAGTTCGGCGGGTTGACCCGCGCCCCGGCGAGCGCCGCCCAGGCGTGCTGCTCGGCATGGTCGAGGTTCTCGACCGCGATCCGCCAGAGGTCGCGTTCGAGCACCTGGGTGCGCTTTTCGGAGTCCGAGGAGACGGGGACGATGCGCCGCTCGACCCGCACCCGGCGGCCGCGGCCGCGGCGCACCGGGCCGACGACGATCGCGCCGCCGCGGTAGACGTCGCGGTCGAGCAGGCTGTGCAGGGTGACGATCGTCTCGTCGTGGGTCGTCGCCGGGTGGACGAAGTCGATCACCAGGCCGGCCTCCTTGCCGGGGGCGCGGCGGGTGACGCGGCCGACCCGCTGCTGGTAGATGCGCCGCGAGGCGGTCGGCGCCAGGTGCATGCAGATCGTCGCCCGCGGCGAGTTCCAGCCCTCGGCGAGCAGCATCGCGTTGCAGAGCACGTCGACCTCGCCGCGCTCGAAGGCGGCGAGGATTTCCGCCAGTTCGCGCTTCGGCGTCTCGCCGGAGACCGCGCGGGCGACGATGCCCGCGTCCTGCAACGCTTTCGCGACGTGCTTCGCGTGCCGCACGCCGGCCGTGTAGAGCACCCCCGGCACCTTGCTGAAGCGCGTCTTGTAGAGGTCGGCGATCGCGACGTTGAAGGGCTCCTGGTCGAGCAGCGCGGCCAGCTCCTCCTGGTCGAAGTCCTGGTCCACCTCGCCCTTGCGCAGCGGCACCTTGGCGATCGTGCGCACGCCCGGCCCCGGCGGGATGCGGATGCAGCGCAGCGGCGCGATCACGCCGCGGCGCGCCGCCTGGGCGAGGTCGAAGCGCGAGGTCTGGGTCGGGAAGAGGTCGGCGACGTGGCGGGCGATCAGCGCCCCGGTCGCGGTCATGCCGATGAACACCGGGCCGGTCCAGGCGCGGATGCAGGCGCTGGTTTTCTCGCCCAGCGCGGTGTGGGCCTCGTCGCAGATGACGATCGAGTAGGCGTCGGAGACCTGCTTGTGGTTGCGCACGAACCACTGGTACGTCTCGACCGTGACCGGGCCTTCGGCGTCGTCGCGCTCGCCGAGCAGCGGCGGGCGCAGGCGCTCCGCGTAGCCGCGGTCGGAGATCTCGCCGATGAACTGTTCGACCAGGTTGCGGCGGTGGGTGAGGATCAGCACGCCGCCGGTGCGCGAGGCGTCGATGAAGCCGACCGCGGCGACGGTCTTGCCGGCGCCGGTCGCGTGCTCGAACCAGAAACGGCGGGCGGCGCCCGGGTCTTCAACGGCTTCTCCTTCGGGCGCCGCTTCCTCGTCTTCTCCGGCCGGCGGCTCTTCCTCCCAGTCCTGGGGCTCCTCGTCCGGCGCCAGGTCCTCCGGTTCCTCCTCGCCCTCGTCGTCGTCGGCGTCGGCGGCGGCGGCGCTCGGCGCGGGCGAATCGCTCGCCGCCGGCGCCGCGCCGTTTTCGGCCGCCGTCTGCTGCTCGGACATCAGCTCGGTCAGCGTGCCGGAGAGCGCGTCGACCTGGTGCGGGTTGAGCTCGGCGCCGTCGCGCAGCTTCGGCGGCTCGCTGGCGAGCAGCCGCTCGAGCCCGAGCAGCAGCGAGAAGTCGCGCCGCCACTGGATCGAGGGGTGCTCGGCGCCTTCGTCGAGCTCCTTCAGCGCCGCGTCGAGCGCCCGGCGGCGCGCGGTGCCGGGAGCGAGCGCCTCGGGACCCTCGCCCTCGAGCAGCAGGGGCTCGCGGGCAAACGCCGCCGCCCGCTCGATGTCGGCGCCTGAAGGAACTGCCGCCTGCGCGGCAACGTCGCTGGTCTTGGCCATAGAGGCTTTCGTGTTCGCTCCCGCGGCGACGCGATGCGTGCCGACGGGAAAGCTTGGTGAGGATGCCGGGGTTCGGTTTCTCCCCATCCCGGCGATCTCAAAGCGGCTCGAATACCGCTAACCAGACGTCCCTATTGTAGACAGACACCGCAGATGGATGACTCGTGGGCAGAGAACCGCAGATGAGCCGGCGTGCGCTCCTGTCGGCCATGGTCTTCGCGGTCGCGGTCGCCATCGCCGGCTGCGGCTCCTCGCAGGGCGGCCACTACGGCGGGCGACACCCGAATTACGAAAGGGCGCTGGCCGGGTCGCCGCCGGCGCTGGCGGCCCTGCACCGCCAGGCGAACGAGCTGCTGCCGGGGGGCGGCAGCGCGTACGAAGCGCGCCTGGCGAAGCTGCGCGGCCACCCGGTCGTGGTCAACGTCTGGGCCTCGTGGTGCGGGCCGTGCCGGTTCGAGTTCCCCCGCCTGCAGCGGGCCGCGGCCGAGTTCGGCAGGCGCGTCGCCTTCCTCGGCGTCGACAGCGAAGACTCCGACGACGCGGCGAGCACCTTCCTCGAAGAGGCGCCCGTCCCCTATCCCAGCTACACCGACCCCGACAAGGGGATCGCCGAATCGATCGGCGCCTCGCGCGGCTTCCCGGACACCGCCTTCTACGACCGCGCCGGCGAGCTCGTCTACCTGAAGCAGGGCCCCTACAGCGAGGACTCGGAGCTGCGCGCCGACATCCGCCGGTACGCGCTCGATGGTTGACTCCGGCGGCGGCACGAAAGGCGGATAATCGGCGCATGGACGCATTCGTCGTCGTCGCGCTGCTCGGAGTGGCCCTGCTGGTCGCCGAGCTGCTGCTGCCGACCGGCGGCGTGCTCGCGGTGCTCGGGGCGCTCGGCCTGGTCGCCGCCGGGCTGCTCGCGCTGACGGCGGAATCGGACTCGAGCGCGAGCGACTGGGCGGGGCCGGCGCTGATCACGCTCGGCGTGCTCTCCGTGGTCAGCTTCTACGTGATCACCCGCAAAGTGCTGTCCGCGCACCGCGACGGGCCGGTCCGCGCCGGCCACGAGGAGCTGGTCGGCGCCTCGGCCGAGGTCCGCACCTCGCTCGATCCCGAGGGACAGGTCTGGATCGAGGGGGCGCTGTGGCGGGCGCGGCTGGCCGGCGACGGCACGCCGCTGCGGCCGGGAGATAGAGTGATGGTCGAGGCGGTCGAGGGCCTGACCCTGAGGGTGCGGCCGGCGCCGCCGTCCGGGTCTCCGTCCGAGGAAGGAGCAGGCTGATGGCAGCAGTGCTCGGAGTGCTGATCGTCGTGGTGATCTTCGGCGCGATCCTGCTCGGGTCGTCGGTGCGCGTGCTGCGCGAGTACGAGCGCGGGGTGGTGTTCAGGCTGGGGCGGCTGATCGCGACCAAGGGGCCGGGGCTGATCCTGCTGATCCCGTTGATCGACCGGATGGAACGGGTCGACCTGCGCACGGTGACGCTCAACATCCCGCCGCAGGAGGTGATCACGCGCGACAACGTGCCATCGAGCGTCAACGCGGTCGCCTACTTCCGCGTCGTCGACTCCAACCGGGCGATCGTCGAGGTCGAGAACTTCCTGCTGGCGACGTCGCAGATCTCGCAGACGGCGCTGCGCTCGGTGCTCGGCAAGGCCGAACTCGACCAGCTGCTGTCGGAGCGCGAGCGGCTCAACGAAGAGCTGCAGACGATCATCGACGAGTCGACCGAGCCCTGGGGCGTCAAGGTGACCGCGGTGGAGATCAAGGACGTCGAGATCCCCGAGCAGATGCAGCGGGCGATGGCGCGCCAGGCGGAGGCCGAGCGCGAGCGGCGGGCGAAGATCATCAACTCCGAGGGCGAGTACCAGGCGGCGCAGAAGCTCACCGACGCGGCCGACATCATCAGCACCAACCCGGCCTCGCTGCAGCTGCGCTACCTGCAGACGCTGCTCGAGATCGGCAGCAGTCAGAACACGACGATCGTCTTCCCGCTGCCGATGGACGTGCTGGAGCCGTTCATCGGCGCCACGGACCGGGACTCGGGGCCGAAGCCGCCGCCGAAGACCGGGCCGCGGCCGGCGCCGCCGCCGACCCCGGACGTGCCCGAGCCCGACGCCGACGACCTCCCGCCGTCGCGGGCCTGAGCGCCTGACACACCGATCGACTCTGAGCTCGCCTGAGATTCGGATAGACCAGCTCACCGGGCTACCGGCGATCCTGGCGCCGGCCCGGGCGGAGCGGCCGCACGGGTTCGGCGGGCGGGCGGCGGACGAGAAGGGCGCCGCGGGCTGTCCCTTCTGCGAGGGCCGCGAGGGGAAGACGCCGCCCGAGGTCTACGCGGTGCGGCCGCGGGGCGGCGAGGCGGACTCGCCCGGCTGGACGAGCCGCGTCGTGCCCAACCTCTACCCGGCGCTCGCGGCGAGCCCGCCGCGCGATTCCCTTGCGACGCATGGCGACCGGGAGGAGCCACGCGGCGGCGGGACGAGCGGCGAGGCCGGGGCGTTCGCCAGCCCCGGCGACCCGCTGCTCGAGTCGCGGCGCGCCGGCGAGCCCGATCTCTTCGCCGCGCGGCCGGCGGCCGGCGCGCACGAGGTCCTGGTCAACGCGCCCGAGCACGCGACCGCGATGGCGGAGCTGAGCGAGGAGCGCTTCCTCGGCGCCGTCGCCACCTGGCGCGAGCGGATGCGCGCGCACGCGGAGGCGGCGTACGTGCAGGTGGTGGTCAACGAGGGCGCCGGGGCGGGCGCCTCGCTCCCCCACACCCACGCGCAGCTCTACGCGCTGCCGTTCGTCCCGGCGGCGGTGGCGCGCGAGCGCGAGCGGGCCGGCGCCTACGGCGAACGCACCGCCGGCGGCGACCTGCTCGGCGACGTGCTGGTCGAGGAGGTGCGGCGCGGCGAGCGGCTGGTCGCGATCGACGAGGAGGCGGCGCTGATCTGCCCCTGGGCCTCCCGCTCGCCGTATGAGCTGCGGGTCGTGCCGCGGCGGGCGGCGGCACGCTTCGAGCACGACGGGAGCGGCGCGGCGATGATCCGCACGGCGATGCGCGTCCTCGCCGAGCGCTTCGACGGCCCGCCGGAGCTCAACCTCTGGGTCGCCACCGCCCCGCGCGGCGCCGAGAGCTTCTGCTGGCACGTCGACATCGCCCCCCGCCTGAGCGTCAGGGCCGGCTTCGAGCTGGGCGCCGGCGTCGAGATCAACATCTACCCGCCCGAGCGCGCGGCGGCGGAGCTGAGGGAGCGCCTCTGATGCCGCCCAACCCGCGGCCGATCCCGCGCTTCATCGCCGACTCGACGCAGGAGGGGATCCCGCACGGGCGCTTCGCCGAGCGGCTCGCCGAGGAGCTGCGCGGCGCCTGCGAGCGGGTCGAGGACCTGCCGGAGGGAGTGGCGGCGCCGGAGGAGTTCGAGTGGTTCCCGGAGCGCGCCTGGGGCGGCCGGGTCTGGGCGCCGGCGACGGCGCGCGCCGAGGGGCCGGAGGGCGCGCTGGAGCTGTTCGGCCACGTCTCCTACGTGCTGCCCGCCGGCGGCGAGCCGGCCGGCTTCCGGGCGACGGCCGACTTCACCGACGTGCTCGCCGAGGACAACCCGGACTGGCGGATCGACCTCAACGAGGACGTGATCGGCCGCTGGCGGGGCGAGAACGGCCGCGAGGGCGCCGTGACCCTGGTCTGGGGACGCCCCCTGGTCCGCGGCGCGGTCGCCGCGACGGCGGAGCTCGAGCTGGAGACCGTCGACCAGGAAGTCGTCTCCGACGAGCGCTTCACGCTGGTCGCGCTCGACGCGCTCAAGGGCTACGGCGACGACGTCTTCATGCAGGTCAAGCTGTGGAGCCGCCGCGCGCAGGAGCTCGCGGTCGAGAGCCTTTACGACTGAGCCGGCGGCTCGGAAGCCGCCGGCTCCTCGCCGAGCGCTTCGCGCAACCCCCGCACCTGCTCGCGCAGTTCGCCGAGCTCGCGCTCGAGCCGCTCGAGGCGGTCCTCCGAGTCTGCGGGCGCCCCCTCCGGCGCAGGCGTCGCGGCCTCTTCCTCGCCCAGCAGCTGGCGGTAGCGCTCCTCCTTCTGGCCCGCCCGGCGGGGCAGGCGTTCGGCGTAGCCGCGCTCGACCAACTTCTCCAGCGTCTCCTGCACGGCGGCGAGGTCGGCGAAGCCGTGCAGGCGGTCGGCCCGCTGCTTCAGCTCCCCCGGCGTCTGCACGCCGCGCAGCATCAGCACCGCGAGCAGCGAGAGCTCGGCATCGTCGGCGCCCAGCGCCTCGTCCATCAGGTGCCGGTACTTGCGCGCCCGGCTGCCGGCGCCGCTGGCGAGCCGTGTCCAGCCCTTCAGCGCCGTGCGCCGCAGCGCCTCGACCACCGCAGCCTCGTCGTAGGAGACGACCGGGTCGCGGTTGGTCGACTGGTTGCAGGCCAGCCGCAGCGCGTTGAGCGACAGCGGGTAGGCGTCCGGCGTCGCCCGCTGCTTCTCCAGCAGGCACCCCACCACCCTGATCTCCACCGCGTCGGCGTCCACAGCCGCAATGCTATGTACATTCGTTGGCGATGTCAGACGATGCGTTGAAACACCTGCCCGGCGCCGAGATCGTGCTGCCCGGGCTCGAGGATCTCGCAGCAGGCCGTCCGTCGGTCAACGCCTCCGCCGTGCAGGCCGCCGCGCCGCGCCTGCGCCGTGCAGGCATGGATGTGCCGCAGGCGAAAGGCGACGACCCGGCGGCGCATCTCCTCTACCGGCAGCTCAGCGAAGAGCTGGGCGACGCCGCCCACTCGCGCTACAACGCGATCCTCTCCCGGGTCGCCAGCTTCGCCGGAGCCGCCGAGCGTGCGCGAAGCGGCTGACGCCGAGCGGATCGCCCGCCTGGCCCGCGAGCTGGGCCGCGTCGTGCCGTCGGGGACGCGGATGTACCTGACCGGAGGGGCGACCGCGGTGCTCGAAGGCTGGCGCGAATCGACTGTCGACATCGACGTGCGCTTCGAGCCCGACGCCGATGCCGCCCTCGAACGCATCCGCGACCTCAAGGACGAGCTGGCGATCAACGTCGAGCTCGCCTCGCCGCTCGACTTCCTCCCTCCTCTGCCTGGCTGGCAGGAGCGCTCGCGCTTCCGACTGCGAGAGGGAAATCTCGAGGTATTCGACTTCGACCCCTATTCGCAGGCACTCTCGAAGCTACAGCGCGGCTTCGACCTGGATATGGCCGACGTTCGCAGCATGGTCGATTCCGAACAGGTGGAACCAGCAAGGCTGCACGAGCTGTTCGAGGCGATCGAGGCCGAGCTCTACCGCTTCCCCGCGGTGGATCCGGCGAGTCTGCGCGCGGCGGTGGAATCGCTGCGCTGAGCTGCCGAGATCGCGTCGGCGTCAGAAGACCTGGGAGTCGAGAAAGCCCGCGGCCAGGACCAGCCAGCCGCCGATCTCGGCGACGATCAGCGTCAGCATGAACGGTTGCGTGCCGCGGGCCGGCGGGTGGAACTGGTTCGTCGTGTCGCGCCGCCAGCCGTGCACGGCGTAGCCGGCGACAGCGGCGAAGAGGGCGATGCTATCCCGGCGCGTGCGCTCGCCACAAGTGCCGGCCTCCGGGGACCGGTAGGTTCCACCCGACCTCAACGCCGGAGACGCGATGACGAACCAGAGTCCCGAGCGCGCCGGGATCGAAGTCGAAGGGCTGGCGCGCGAGTTCAAGAACGGGCCGCGGGCGGTCGACGGGATCGACCTGCGGGTGCGGCCGGGGGAGATCTACGGCTTCCTCGGCCCCAACGGGGCGGGCAAGTCGACCACCGTGCTGATGCTGACGACGCTGCTGCCGCCGACCGCCGGCACGGCGCGGGTCGCCGGCTTCGACATCGTCCGCGAGGGCGGCGAGGTGCGCGGCGCGATCGGCGCGGCGCTGCAGGAGGCGGCGCTCGACCCGCTGCTCAGCGGGCGCGAGCACATGCGCCTGCAGACCGCGCTGCACGGGCTGCCGAAGGCCGAGCGCGGCGAGCGCGCCGGCGAGCTGCTCGACCGGGTGGGCCTCTCCGAGGCGGCGGACCGCCGGGTCGGCGGCTACTCGGGCGGGATGAAACGACGGCTCGACCTGGCGCTGGCGCTCGCCCACCGCCCGCGCATCCTCTTCCTCGACGAGCCGACGACCGGGCTCGACATCCAGAGCCGCACCGCGCTCTGGGACGAGGTCGCCGGGCTCGCCAGGGAGGGCGTCACGGTCTTCCTCACGACCCAGTACCTGGAGGAGGCCGACGCGCTCGCCGACCGGGTCGGGATCATCGACCACGGCAGGATCGTCGCCGAGGGCACGCCGGGCGAGCTGAAGGCGGAGATCGGCCGGCCGACGGTCGAGGCGGTGCCGCGCGAGGCGGCTGACGCCGAGCGGGTGGCGGAGGCGCTGCGGCCGTTCGGCGAGCGCTGCGACCCGACCCGGCGCGGCGGCATCTCGGTGCGCCTCGAGGGCGGCGAGTCGCAGCTCGCCGACGTGGTGCGGGCGCTCGACGCAGCGGGGATCGCGGTCGAGCAGCTGCAACTACACGCGCCCTCGCTCGACGACGTCTTCCTCGCCAAGACCGGGCGCTCGCTGGAGGGCGCGGGCGAGGAGCCGGGCAGCGAGGAAATGGAGGCGGCCGGGGCGCCGGGAGCGAAGCGGGAGCCGCTGTGAGGGGCGGCGGGCTGCGCACGCAGGTCGGGCAGCTGGCGCGCCGCTCGGTGCTGCGCACGCTGCGCCAGCCGGGTCAGATCGTCCCGGCGCTGATCTTCCCGCTCTTCCTGCTCGCGGTGAACTCGGGTGGGCTGAAAGACGCGACCAGCCTGCCCGGCTTCCCCACCGACTCCTACCTCACCTTCGCCCTCGCGGTGCCCTTCATGCAGGGGGCGCTGTTCTCGGTGATGAACGCCGGCACCGACCTCGCGCGCGACATCGAGACCGGCTTCCTCAACCGGCTGGCGCTGACGCCGCTGCGTGGCGCGGCGCTGCTCAGCGGCCTGCTGGCGGGCGCCGTCGTGCTCGGCTTCGCGCAGGCGGCGACATACCTCGCGGTCGGTCTGATCGCCGGAGCGCAGCTCGCCGCGGGCGCGGGCGGCGCGCTGGTCATCGTCGCGCTCGCGGTCACCACCACCGTCGCCTTCGGCACGCTCGGCCTCTTCGCCGCGCTGCGCGCCGGCAACGGCGAGGCGGTGCAGAGCCTCTTCCCGGTCTTCTTCGTCTTCCTCTTCATCTCCTCGATGGCGCTGCCGCTCGACCTGATCCAGACCCAGTGGTTCCACGACGTCGCCAGCGCCAACCCGGTCTCCTACCTGCTGCAGGCCTACCGCTCGCTGCTGATCGAAGGCTGGGAGCTCGGCGAGCTGGCGCTCGGCTTCGCGATCGCCGTCGCGATCGGCGCGCTCGGCATGTGGGCGGCGGCGGGCGCGCTGAAGACGCGGCTGGTGCGCACGTGACTCGCGAGGTCTCACAGGTCGCCTACGCCGTCGCCTGGCGCAGCATCCGCGTCTTCGCCGGCAACCCGCAGTTCATCGTGCCGGCGCTCGCCTTCCCGCTCTTCTTCTTCACCGCCTTCGCCGGCGGCCTCTCGGCGATCGGCAACGCGCCCGGCTTCGACTTCCCCAGCGGCTACACCGCGTTCCAGTTCGTCTTCGTGCTGCTCCAGTCTGCGGCCTTCGGCGGCGTCTTCACCGGCTTCGGCATCGCGCGCGAGTTCGAGAGCGGCTTCGCCCGCCGCTACCTGCTGGCGGCGCGCGACCGCCGCGGCATCGTGCTCGGCTACGCGCTGGCGGCCCTGGCGCGGGCACTGCTGACCTGGACGGTGCTGACGGTCGTCGCGCTGATCGCCGGGATGCAGGTCGGCGGCGACGGGGTGGAACTGGTCGGCCTCTTCGGCCTCGCCGTGCTGGTCAACCTGACGGCGACGATGTGGGCGGCCGGGGTGGCGATGCGGGTGCGCTCGATCCAGGGCGGCCCGCTGATGCAGTTCCCGGTCTTCCTGATCCTCTTCCTCGCCCCGGTCTACATGCCGCTCAACCTGCTCAGCGGCTGGATCCACGCAGTCGCCTCGGTCAACCCGGTGACCGCGCTGCTCGAGTCCGGCCGCGGCTTCATCTCCGGCGACCCGACCCTGGTCCTCGCCGCCTTCGCGATCGCCCTCGCCCTCCCGCTCCTCTTCGCTTTTTGGGCCTGCGGGGGCCTGCGGCGCGCCGAAGCGGCGGGCTGAAATGCAAACGACCCGCCGAAGCGGGCCGTCTGCGAATCCAGGGAGCCGCTGTCGCCATTGGCCCCAGGTCTCGCTGGGTTCGATAATAGCGCCCCCGGCGGGACAGAAGACGAACCCGGTAGCGCGGGTCGTCGCCGAGCCGGTTTCGCTGGCACGGTAGCGCAGCCTCCAAGGCCGACGGGCCGGTGCGCGACGATCGGTCAACCAGCCGCAGCAGCGGCTAAGTTGCAGCCTTGCGCACGATTGTCTACATCGACGGGTTCAACCGGCGCTATGAGTCCGCGGCGGTGATCTCCAACGACGGCGACCTGAAGATGCCGATCCGGGTCGTCCGCGAGGAGCTGGGCCTGCATGTGACCGTGGTCAACCCGGTGCTGCACAGCAGGCATCGCAGTGCCGCGCCCTCGCCAGACCCGTTGCCCGCCAACGCCAGCTTCGTCCGCCTCGCTGCACGCGACGTCGCCGAGTGCCAGTTCCCCGATCGGATCGTCTCCCCCAAGGGCGCCCGGCTGGTCAAGCCCGACACGTGGTGAGACTTGTGGCCCCCGCCTCTCGATCCGTATACTGAAGCCAATCCCCCTGCTGTTTCGTCAGCAGGGCGCGGGGCCGCCGCAAGGCGGCCTCGGCATTTCCGGACTCGGGCGGACTGCTCCAAGAACGCCATGCGCCAAGAGGAGGTTCGACCACCGCCACGGTCACCCGAAGCTCTGGCCAGCGAGTGCCCCCGGAGGGAATCGAACCCTCTCTCCCTGGGTTGCGAGACCTAGGGCCGGCGTCCACCGGCGGGGGCGACCGCCGCTCTCGCGGCGCGCCCATACTGGATGGCCCAGACGCGCGTGTGGCGCGTCAGATGTGACTCTTCTGCGCTGACAGTCGGACGAAACTGGACGCGCCTTACCCCGCCTCGGAGTAGGCGGGCTCGGCGGCGCCGGGCGGCTCCTCGCCGGGGGCGGCCGCGGCGATCGCGGCCGGGTCGGGGGCCGGGACGGAGCGCAGGACGAAGACTGCGATCGCCAGGGCGGCGCCGACCAGGCCGGCCGCGACCAGGTAGGCGAGGTGGAAGCCGGAGTTGAGCGCCGCGGAGACCGAGGCGCCGGCGTCTTCCATCGAGCTCGTCCGCTCGGCCGCCAGCGTCGCCAGCACGGCGAGGCCGATCGCGCCGCCGACCTGGGCGCTGGTGTTGACGATGCCGGAGGCGAGGCCGGCGTCCCGCGGCGTCGCGCCGGACATCGCCAGCGTCATCAGCGAGGAGAAGGAGATGCCGATCCCGACGCCCATCAGCAGCAGCGGCGGCAGCAGGTCCGGCACGTAGGAGCCGTCGACCGGCGTGCGGGCGAACAGCAGCAGCGCGGCCGCGGTCAGAGCCATCCCCGGGATCAGCACGTTGCGCGGGCCGAAGCGCATGATCAGCCGCTCGGAGAAGCCGAGCGAGAGCGAGCCCATGACGAGCGTCGTCGGCAGGAAGGCGAGCCCGACCTCGAACGGGTTGTAGCCGAGGATCTGCTGCAGGTACAGCGCGCCGAGGAAGAAGGTCGCGAACATCCCGGCGACGAGCAGCATCTGCAGCGCGTTGGCGCCGGAGACGTTGCGCGAGCGGAACAGCCGCAGCGGCATCAGCGGGTTGGCGATGCGCGCCTGGCGCAGGACGAAGGCGGTCTCGAGGGCGAGCGAGACCGCGCCGAGGACCAGCGTCTGGGTCGAGCCCCAACCGTTTTCGGAGACCTCGAGGATCGTGTAGACACCGAGCATCAGCCCGGCGGTGATCAGCACCGCGCCGAGGACGTCGGCGCCCTCGCCGAGACCGATGCCGGGCCGGTCGGCGATCAGCCGCCGCGTCGCCACGGCGGTGGCGACGCCGATCGGCAGGTTGATGAAGAAGATCCAGTGCCAGGCGATCGCCTCGGTCAGCACGCCGCCGACCAGCAGGCCGATCGTGCCGCCGGCCGAGGCGACGAAGGCGTAGACGCCGAGCGCCTTCGCCTGCTCGCGCGGCTCCGGGAACATCGTCACGATCATCCCCAGGATCACCGACGAGGTCAGGGCCCCGCCGACCCCCTGGACGAAGCGCGCGCCGACCAGCATCCCCTGCGTCTGCGCGAGGCCGCAGAGCAGCGAGGCCGTGGTGAAGACCGCGAGCCCGGCGAGGAAGACGCGCCGCTGGCCGAGCAGGTCGCCGAGCCGGCCGGCGAGCAGCAAGAGGCCGCCGAACGGCACCAGATAGGCGTTGACCACCCAGGCCAGGTTGCTCTGCGAGAACCCGAGGCTGTCCTGGATCGAGGGCAGCGCGACGTTGACGATCGTGACGTCGAGGACGATCATCAGCATTCCTGAGCAGAGGACGTAGAGCGCGATCCATCGGCTGCGATCCTGGGACTGCGAGGGGTTCAGGGCGGCTCCTTCCAGCGGAAGTCGAGGTTTTAGCGGACCGTCGGGTCCAACCGATGAGACCGGAGCCGATCCCGAAACTCATCGGTGTATCGAGGTCTTCGAGGGTGGGGCCGGGGCGCGCGAGCCGCCGACACCGGAAGTGTAGCCGCGGCGGCCGAAGCTGTGGCCGGGCGGCGCCACCTCGGCGATCTGGGGACGGCGCAGCTCGGCGAGCTCGGAGACGAGGACGTTGATCGTGCCCTCGCGGCGCTCGAGCCGGCCCCTGGCGCGGAGCAGCGGCGAGGCGCGGACCTCGGCGCGGTGGCGCTCGTAGACCGGCGGCGGCACGATCAGGTTGACCGTGCCGCGCTCGTCTTCGAGCAGCATGAAGACGATCCCCCTGGCGGTCTCCGGGCGCTGGCGGGCGACGACCATGCCGGCGACCGCGACCGTCGCCCCGTCGTCGATCCGCTCCAGCTCGTCGCTGCGGACGAGCTCGTCGCCGAGCTCGGGGCGCATCAGCCCCATCGGGTGCTCGCCCAGGGTCATCCCGGTCATCCGGTAGTCGGCGATCGCCTCCCCCCACTCACCCAGCGGCTCGAGCGCCGGCGCCCCGGGCGCCTCCAGCGGCAGCGCCATCTGCGCCCCTCCCTGCGAGCGGCGCGCCGTCCCCACCGTCCCCACGTCCCAGAGCGCCCGCCGCCTCCCCCCCGCAGCGCGGTCGAGCTTTGCACCGCTATGCGACTCAAACCTCGACCACGGTCCGCCATCCGCCGAGCCCCCCGCAGCGTGGTCGAGGTTTAGGTCGCTATGCGACCCAAACCTCGACCACGGGTCGCTGGGGTGCTCGCCGCGGAGGGAGTCGAGGGCGCCGGCCCAGGCGAGGCGCTCGAGGCCGTCGCGGCCGGAGCCCGAGCGCGAGGCGAGGTCGGCGACGTCGCGGTAGGTCCCGCCCCGCTCGCGCTCGGCGACAAGCGCCTCCATCTCCTCCACCCGCACCCCCTTCACGTACCCCAACCCGATCCGCACCTCCGGGGCCGATGGGCCGATTTGTCGACTCGGAGTCGACTTTTCGGCCCGTCGGCGGGGGGTTTCGACGTGGCAGGGGACGCGGCTGCGGTTGACGTCGGGCGGGGCGAGGCGGACGCCGCGGCGCTGGGCCTCGTGGACGAGCGCGTCGGGCGGGTAGAAGCCCATCGGCTGCTCGTTGAGCAGCGCGCAGAGGAACTCGGGCGCGTAGTGGATGCGCAGCCAGGCCGACTGGTAGGCGAGCAGGCCGAAGGCGGCCGAGTGCGCCTTGGGGAAGCCGAAGCCGGAGAAGCCCTGGATCTGCCGCCAGACCCGCTCCGCCGTCTCCAGCGGGACGCCGTTGCCCACGGCGCCGACGAGGAAGCGGTCGTGGTGCTCGGCGATCGCCGCCTCGGAGCGCCTGCGGCTCATCGCCCGCCGCAGCCCCTCGGCCTCGGCCGAGCTGAAGCCGGCGAGCGCCATCGCCACCTCGATCACCTGCTCCTGGTAGACGATCGTGCCGAGCGTCTCCTTCAGCACAGGCCGCAGCAGCGGGTGCTCGTAGGGGATCTCGAACCCCGGGTCCTCGCGCAGCCGCTGGCGCCGCTCTATATACGGGTGGACGGCGCCGCCCTGGATCGGGCCGGGGCGCACCAGCGCCACCTGCACGGTCAGGTCGTCGAGGCAGCGGGGCCGCGTGCGCGGCAGCATCTGCATCTGGGCGCGGCTCTCGATCTGGAAGACGCCGGTCGTCTGCGCGGCGCGGATCGACTCGAAGGTCTCGGCGTCGCCGAAGTCGATCCGCGAGAGGTCGACCCGCTCGCCGCGGGTGCGGCCGATCTCCTCGACGCAGCGCTCGACCGCCGAGAGCATCCCCAGCCCGAGCAGGTCGATCTTGAGCAAGCCGGCGTCGGCGCAGGAGTCCTTGTCCCACTGGACGATCTGCCGCCCCCGCATCGCCGCCGGGACGACCGGGCAGACGTCGATCAGCGGCCGGGTCGAGATCACCATCCCGCCGGGGTGCTGGGAGGCGTGCCGCGGCAGCCCGATCGCCTCGGCGGCCAGCCACCTCAGCACCCGCCAGCCGTGCGAGGCGGCGCGCTCGCGGCCGATCGCGGCGGCGACGTCGCGCTCGATCTCGCCGCCGCGCTCGTGGAAGCCGGCCGTCTTCGCCACCCGCTCGATCTCCGCCGGCGGCAGGGCCAGCGCCTTGCCGAGGTCGCGCACGGCGCCGCGCGGGCGGTAGGTGGGGAAGGCGGCGACGAGGGCCGAGCGGTCGGCGCCGTAGCGCTCGTGCACGCGCGGGATCAGCACCTCGCGGATGTCGCGTGGGAAGTCGAGGTCGATGTCGGGCATCGCCGCGACCTCGTCGTTGAGGAAGCGGCCGGCGAAGAGCCCGTTCTCGACCGGGTCGATGTGGGAGAGGCCGGTCAGGTAGCAGACGATCGAGCTGACGCTGGAGCCGCGGCCGCGACCCGGCGGCAGGACGGCGCGCGCCGACTCCGGGCCGCGCACCTCGCAGGCCACCTCGCGGGCGAGCTCGAGCAGGTCGCGGTGCAGGAGGAAGAAGCCGGCGAGGCCGAGCTTGGCGATCGTCGCCAGCTCGGCCTCCAGGCGGCTCGCGGCCTCGCCGCGGCGGAGCGGCGGCGCGCCACCGTAGCGCTCCTCGAGCCGCGCCCGACAGACCTCCGCCAGCTCGCGGTCGGCGCCGGGGTTCTCGGAGCCCGGGTAGCGGTAGCCGAGCTCGGCCGTCAGGTCGAAGCGCAGGCGCCCGGCGAGCCGCCGGGTCTCGGCGACCGCCGCCGGGTGCTCGGCGAAGCGCTTCGCCATCGCCGCCGGCGAGGCGAGGGCCGAGGACGAGTTGCCGCGCCGCCGCGGCTCGCTCGCCTCCAGCGTCGTTCCCAGCCGGATCGCGACGAAGGCGTCCTGCAGACGGGCGCGGGCGCGAGCGTGCGAGTGGACGTTGCCGGTGGCGACGCAGGGGACCCCAAGCCGCTCGGCGAGCCCGGCGAGCCAGCGGTTGCGCGCCCGGTCGTGGCGCCAGTAGGGGCGCTGCAGCTCGACCCGGAAGCGCTCGCGGCCGAAGGCGTCGCGCAGCCGCCGCGCCAGGCCCGCGGCCCCGGCGGGGTCGCCGCGCGCCCAGGTCCCCGCCACGGCCCCGGAACCGGCGCAGCCGGAGAGGCAGACGAGCCCCTCCGCGCGCGCCTCGACCTGCTCCAGGGTCACCGACGGCTGCCCCTTCGCACCGCGTGGTTCCCCGTTCGCCCCACCCGGCCGAAAGGAACCACGCGATGGCCCGTTGCGCGTATGCGAGTGCGCTTCGGTGAGCAGCCGGCAGAGGTTGCGGTAACCGACCGCGTCCTCGACCAGCAACGTCAAATGCACCGTGGTCGAGCTTTGGGCCGCTATGCGGTTCAAACCTCGACCACGGCTGGGCGGCATTGGGGTGTGGTCGAGGTTTGGCCCGCTATGCGGTTCAAACCTCGACCACGCCGGGGGGGAGACGGTCAACTCCGCCCCGGTGATCGCGCGGACGCCGAGCCCCTTGCACGCGTGGGCGAACTCGATCGAGCCCCAGACGCCGTCGTGGTCGGTGAGCGCGAAGGCCGGGTAGCCGGCTTCGGCCGCAGCCGCGGCGAGCTCGGCCGGCGTCGAGGCGCCGTCGAGGAAGGAGAAGGCAGAGTGGGCGTGCAGCTCCATGTATGGGGCGACGCCGCTCATCCCAAGTCTCGACCCGCCATCGCCATGCGACCCTCAGGCGCGCTGCCGGCGCCAGCGCCCCGCGCCGTCGCGGAAGACGACCGCGTCGGCGCCGTCGACCAGGGCGAGCTCGAAGTAGTGGCGACGCAGCCGCCGCGGCGTCCACCAGCGGTCCTCGACCAGCCACTCCTCGCGCACCGCGACGGCCTCGACCCCGTCGACCGTCAGCGGGACGCCTCCGGAGTCGACCTCGACCGCCACCGGTCGCGGCACGTAGAGCCGCCTGACCCCCGGCGTCATCGCGCCTGCCCCACTTCTACGCAATTGCCGCCGCAGAAAATTGACCTGCGTGACACACACGCGCGTCGCCGCTTCCTAGCTTCGGTGGCATGCCCTGGCCACCGAGAGTCGGAGAGCCCCTCCCCCGCGCCAAGGACGCCTGGTACGAGAGGGTCGAGCTGGAGTGGATCCTTGGAGCAGAAGGACATGGAACCGAATGGGGACGTGTTTTTCATGTTTCGGCTGAGGACGCGCAGCGGATTTGGGATCGCGTTGCCCAAGCCGTACTCGCGGCGCCAGTGACGGGCAGTCGCGGCGAAGGGATTACCGCCAGCTATGGCGTCCTTATCGACGTAACCATCAATGGGCGACTCGCCCCGGTTCTCACCGCATGGCACTACGCGGACGAAGGTGCGGCGCCTCGGTTGGTAACCGCCTATCCCAAGCCCTACACTCGAAGGAATGGCGACTATGGATGAGGTAGCGATTGGCGACGTAGTCGAATTGACTGAGGCGGTGGACCTTGCCCCAGCAGAATCCCGTGGCTGCATCGCAGATGTTCTCGACGACTTGGTCATCGTCGAGGTGATGACTATGCCTTTGGAGCCGATCCTCGACCGGATCGTCTTCGTGCGGCCCGAGACGCTCCGCATCATCGAACAAGCGCAACCACAGACCTGACCGCTCGCCGCCACCTCACGCCGAAATGGCGTCATCGCGGCGGCGCCGGGTACGGCGCCAGCAGGTCGCGGCGCTCGGGGACGCGGGAGCCGGGGTCGGCCGGCAGCACCTTGAGCAGCGACTCGGCGCCCTGGGCGGCGCGCAGCTCGCGCAGCGCGGCGCCGAGCCGGTGGCGGCGCGAGTCCTCCCCCGGGCGGGTCAGCTCGAGCTGCTCGGTGGCGGGCGGACCGAGGCGGACGGCGCGGAGCGAGAGCGAGACGGCGGGCGCCGGCAGCTCCCCCAGGCGGGGCAGGAGCACGGCGCGCAGGGCCCGGGCAGAGGCGGTGGGCCGGCCGAGGCCCTGCGCGACGCTCCAGACGCCGCCGTCGCCGAGGACGGCGCCGAGGCGGAGCCCCAGCAACGTCCGCCCCTTGCGCCGCGGCGCGGCGAGCAGCCGGTCGACCAGCAACTCCAGCGCCCGCTCGAGCCGGCTGCCGGCCGTCCCCTCGGGAAGCTCGATCTCCTCCGCCAGCTCCTCCCAGGCGCCGTGGACGCCGAGCGCGAGCAGCTCCTCCTCGCCGCGCGCGATCCGCAGCGCCCGCAACCCCGGCTGCCCGAAGCGGTCGGAGACGTGCGCCGGCGCGAGCCGCGCCAGCTCCCCCAGCGTGCCGACCCCCAGTCGCTCCAGCGTCGCGACCAGGCCGGCGGCCTCGCGCTCCGGCAGCCCGAGGCTGTCTTGCAGCGCGGCAACGGGGAGATCGGAAACGAAGGCGGTCATGCGAACATATGTTCGCATGACCGCCAGCGAGTTCAAGCTACGAAACATTCCGCCCGGGCGACCTCAGCGCTCGCCTTGCACACCACTTGCTTCATGTGGCATTAGTTGTGATAATCGTGTGGGTGTGGAGTGGTGGCCGGCATCCGCGCCTTTGGCGGCATGTCCGACAGCTGGAAGCGGGGTCGTCAAGGCCGGGCGGCGAAGCTGACCCTGAACTTCGAACCCGGCGCGGGCCATGCCGGCCGCTTCGAGTGGACCGGGCGCCTGCTGACGAAGATGGTCGAGTTCGGGACGTAGGGGCGGCGAACGTCAGAGCTGGACGATCACGCCGACCAGCGCGATGATGATACCGCCACCGACTACGTAGCTCGCGCGGTACATCCCATCGAGCCGATCATTGATCCGGCGGAGCTCCTTGACGACTTCGTCGAAGCGCCGATCGACCTCGCCGAACCGCCGCTCGACCTCGCCTTCGAACTTGTCGAAGCGCTTGCCGACCCCGTCGAATCGCCGGTTGACCTCGTCCCGGAAGTCGTCCATCCGCTCGTCCGTCCAGCCGTCGTTCATCTTGTACATGGTGACAGAACCTAAGACAACTCGTCGCGCAAGTGTTGCGCAGGATCGAAAGTTTCAGCGCAGGTTTTGTGACGAAAGCGTGCCGCCGCGGGCTCAGCGCCGCACGGAGCAGCTCGGGGGCCGGCTACTCGAGGACGCGAAGCAGCTCCTCTTCCAGCGCTGGCAGCCGCTCCGCCTCGCCAGCGGCGACGAGCTTGCCGACCAGGGCGAGCAGGCCGGCGGCGGGGACCCAGCCGCAGCCGAGCCGCTCGGCGAACGCCGAGACCATCGCGTCGTGGCGCTCGACGCCCTGCGGCCCGGCGGCGAGGACCTCTACGGTCAGCAGCCGTGCCGAGGGTGGATCGGCGGCGAAGACCTGGAGCGCCGTGCCCAGCGCCACCCGGGCCTTCGCCGCGGGATCGTCCTCCGCTTCAGCCTTGCGGTCGATCGCTTCCAGCAGACGCCCCGAGAGCTCCTCGTGCGCCGCGAGCATGCACTCGCGCTTGCCCTCGAACTGCTCGTAGAAGGTCAGTGAGGAGACCCCGGCCCGCTTCGCAACCGCCGACACCGTCGTCTCCGCGTAACCGCCCTCGGCGCATCCCTCGGCGATCGCCGCGATCAGCCGTTCGCGCTGGTTGCGGGCGACGAGATCGGCGGGGATCCCATGGGACCCCGGCGGCAGACGGCGAGCCTGCTTCTCAGCAGTATCGGACACCGCTTCAGGGTACTACGCGTACCTGAAGATAGGTAGCCGTTTTCGGGCTTGGCGAAGCCCCCTGCGCCCCTTCATCGAACTGGCTGGAGCTGCGGCGACACTGCCACCGCGAGCGCCTGCTTGGGGCTGGGGTCGTAGACCTCGACCTGGAACGCCGCGCCGGGCTTGGCGAGGTAGACGCTGGTCGGGCTGCTCGCGTCCTGCCAGGCGCGCAGGCCGTGCGGAGCCTTGCGCAGCTTGCCGCCGCTGCTCTTGGCGTCCGCCTTCAGTTGCTTGTACGCGTGCGGCAATCGGTAGGTGCCGACGGTCAGGTAGGCGGGCTTGGGGTCGCCCGCTTCGGCGCCGCCGCTCAGGTAGCGGACGTAGCTGCGCGCCGCGGCGGCTTCGCTCAGCTCGAGCTCCGCGCCTGGGCGCCGGCCCGCCCAGTAGACCGGCACGGGGCTCGCGGCGGCGGCTTCGCGCAGTTCGCCCGCGCTGACGATGCGCGGGGCGCCGGGCAGCGCTTCGTCGAATTCACCTTTCCCCCCGCCCCCGCCCCCGCCCCCGTCGAGGACCCAGACGACGATCGCGGCGATCAGGAAGATCGCGAGAACCAGCAGGGCGGTGCGCAGGATGCGCAGCGTGCGTCGGGAGCCGGCGGCTGGCGTCGGGGCCTCTGTCATAGACGAGGATTCTCTCATCCGCGCGGCGCGCGGACCGGAATCACCCCCGCACCTTGCAGCTGCGCGTAAGGCTCGAGCCGATCCGCTTGCCGCCCTGGAAGCTGAAGGTCGTGCGGGCGAGGGTGAACACGGCGCCGGGGAAGCCCTTGGGGGCGGGGCAGCCAGCGCTGATCAGGCTGCGCCTCCTGCCCCGGTAGGAGTAGCGGCGGGCGAGGCGCATGTGCAGGCCGGTGACGTGGCCCCAGGCGGTCAGCGCCCTGGGCAGGGTGGCGGTGAGGGTGAGGCCGTAGCGCCCGCCCCGCCTGGAGGCGATCACGAACGGGATCACGAAGGAGTTGGCGAAGGGGTGGGCGGAGTAGATCTGGCCGAGCAGCGCCGGCTTGCCCTTGTAGGCGCCGTTGAAGACCAGCAGCGTGCCTTTGGTCGGGTACGGTTCCTGGCCGGCGAGCACGACGTCGACCGAGAAGCTGCCTTTGCCGACCAGCGAGCGCCGGCAGGCCTTGAGCGCCCGCGCGGTCGAGGCGGGCTGGATCTGGGCGACCTTGCAGCGCGGCAGGCCGGTGGTTTCGAGGCTGCCGTGGCGGTTCAGCTCGATGCGGATCCGCTTGAGCTGCGGGGCCAGGCTCCCGTCGGTGGTCGAGACGACGCCGCCGACGGTGACCGCGATCGGCGCCGTGCCGGTGCGCGGCAGGCGGCGGGGCTTCAGGTCGCCCGACACCTTCACCCGCAGGTTGCCCTTCTGCACGATCTCGGCCTGGGCGAGAGTCGCGCTCGCGGTGAGGACGGCGGCAAGCGCCAGGACGATGAACGGGGCCGGCGGCTTCTTCGCGCGGACGCGGCTCACCGAGCGCCCCCCGCGCTGAACGGTTGGGGCTGGATCACGTTCACCCTCCACTCTCCTTCGTCTTCCTTCATCGCGATGAACATCGCCTTGCCTTCGGGATTGCGGTAGATCAGGTAGGCGTGGTCGCCTTCGATGCGGAAGCTGAGCGCCTTCGCCACCCGGTAGCCCTCGAGCGCCTGCTTGGGAGCCTCGCCGAAGAGCGTCGCGAGCGTCGCCGGGCAGCCTTCTGGCTTCTTCGCCTTGCCCTTCGTCTTGGCGTTGGCGACGAGCTGCGCCAGCTGCTTTCGGTATTCACTCGAGGCGAGCGCGCAGGCCTTCGCCCATGCGCCGGCAGAGAAGGTGGCCAGGTAGGCGGTCAGCTCTTCGACTGCCTGGGATCGCGAGCCCGCTTCGCCCTCGGCGCCGTAGGCCTGGATCGAGTTGTCCCCGCCCTTGGTCGTCGGCACGCCGGGGGCGACCGCCTTGGCGCCGGAGGTGGGGTGGCCTTCGGGGACGTGCTGGCGGGGCGGGTTGGGGCTTGCGCTCTGCTGGGAGTCGCCGGCGGCATTCTCGTTCTGCTTGCCCTGGGAGGGCTGCTTTTCGGCGGAGCTCGTCGTCTCGTGCGTGGCCGGGGCGGCACTCGTCGATTCGCCTCCATCTCCGCTCCCACAGCCGGCGAGCGCCGCCAAGGCGAGCGCTCCGAGTAATAACGCCAGGGCGATCGGGCGACGCGTGCTCACCTGCGCGAGCCCCTGCGCCCGTGGCGCTTGCGATGCTTGCGATGCTTCTTGCCCTTGCCCTTGCCCTTGTGGTGGCACTGGCCGCGCAGCTTGGTCGTGAACACGGCGCCGATGTTGTTCTGCGCCAGGCCCTTGACCGAGGCTACGGGCGGGCGCTTGCACACGTTGACCGAGTTGGTCAGCAGGCCGTGCCTGCCGCCGCGCAGGAGCATCACGAAGCGGTTGATCGGCGCGTCGGGGAGGTTGTCGAAGAAGGCCCGGATGCCGCCGCGCTTGGAGGGGCCGATGCGGCCCACCAGGTCGATGCGGATCGCCCCGGAGTGAAGCGCGGTCACCAGGTCGGGCAGCTTGTGGTTGGAGGAGCGCAGGTAGACCTTGCCGCGCAGCGTGTCGTCGAGCAATGGCGTGTAGGCGACGGCCTTGCCGTAGACCGAGCCGGCGGGGCAGCGGTCGGCGGCGAACTGCACGCGGGTGCAGACGGTGCGGATGTGGTTCTGGGCCAGGAAGAGCTGGTGGGGCATGTCGACGCCGATCCGCTTCAGGTTGGAGTCCTTGGGGCCGCGTGCGGCGAAGGTCGCTCTGAGCGCCGGGTAGCCGCCGCGGCGCGGTGAGCCGCGCAGGCGCAGGCCGAGCTTCGGCCGAAAGCCCAGGGTGAGGCAGTTGAGCAGCTGGAAGTGCTTTCCGACCGAGGCCGTCGACTGGTGGGGGTCGCTGAACGGTGGCGCCGATCCGGTCAGCGTCGATTCGAGCTGGGAGGGTTCGCAGTTGGAGGGGTTGTGGGTGAATTCGTTGCGGTCCATGTAGACGCGGACGTCGCGGAGGTGCAGGGGGATTCCGTCGATGATGTGGGGGATCGGGTCCGAGGCGGCGGAGTCGATCCGCAGCTGCGCGGTCAGCGGGTCGATCTGGAAGGCCGAGCGCACGACCACGGTGCCGAGGTCGAAGGGGCCGACGGCCGCCGAGTTGACGGTGACCAGAGACAGCGGCGCGCCGTGGTAGGGGCCCGCCAGGTAGATCCGCCCATCGGCGTAGGTGAGCGCCTTGCCCACCCCGTAGCCGGTCAGCGTGCGCCCGACGCGCGAGGCATCCGGGCAGGAGGGATGCTCTGTCTCCGCGAAGCCGCCGTTTGCCCTCGCGGCGGCGATCGAGGAGTCCGGGCAGAAGGGGATGCCCGCCAGCTTGCCGGTGATCCCCTTTGGTAGCACCAGCGAGTAGGAGGTGATCTCCTGTTCGTCATCGTGGCGGATCAGGTGCACGTAGTAGGGGGTGTAGGAGTTGACGTTGGCGTTGACCCCGCCCGCCACCGCTTCGGGACTGAATGGCGGCGTGCCCGAGGGACAGGGGCCCGCGTCGACGCCGGAGGTGATCTGGGAGTCGGTGGTGAGGGCCAGGTCCCCGACGCCCGATGCCCAGGGGCTGAGGGTCTCGGTGCTGGTCGCGGCGCCGCAGTGCGCGGGGCTGATCAGCGGCGCCCGCTGGCCGCTTCTGAAGTTGACCTCGAGGTTCGTGTACGGCAGCTGGGGCAGCTCGTCGACGATCGCGGTGATCGTCCCGTCGCCGGGGTCGGGGACGAGCTTGGCCGGCACGCGGATCAGAAGGCCGCGGTCGGCGGACTTGGCGACCAGGTAAACCGCGAGCAATGAGCCGAACGGGTTCTCCTTGGGCTTGGCGAGGTAGATCGAGCCGCGCAGCTCGTTCTTGAAGTAGGGCAGCTTGACCAGGAACTCGCCGATCTTCGAGCCGTTGGGACAGCCCGCGCCCGGCGGGTTGGTGGCCGTTTCGGCGCCCAGCTGCGCCTGGGTGCACACGCCGAGCCCCGCGCCCATCGAGGGGTTGAGCGTCACTCCCTGCGGCAGCGCCACGGCGATCTTCTTGACCAGCGCCCGCGCGCGGCCGCGCGGGTCGACCTGGGCGGTGTCGTCGTTGTAGAACTGGTAGTTGTAACCGGAGGCCGAGGAGGCCTTTGACACCGTCAGCTGTCCGCCCTGGGCGTAGTGGAATTCGAGCGAGCCGCAGTCGGCGACCGGGGCGGCGCTCTGCGCGGCGGCGCTCTGCGTGCCGGCCTGCTGCCAGGAGCCGGCCTCGGCGGCGAAGGCTAGCGGCGACCCGCAGACGGTCGGCATCGTGATGAAGGCGCGCGGCTTGTTCGTGCTCGGCTCCCCGACCGAGCACTTCCCCCAGGCGAAGGCGGGGTCGGCCTCGTTCAGGCAATCGCCGCGCTGGGCGTTGTGGGAGGCGTCCCAGGGAACGCCCCACAGCGAGATCTTAATGCTCTGCGCCGCCAGCGGCTGGGGGACTTCGCTCGCCTCGAGGGTCAGGTATGCGCCGGGGCGGTCGGCGTTCAGCTTCATCTGGAACTCGAGCGGATAGCCGAACGGGGCGGCGCCGAGCTTCGCCGCATAGCCGGCGTCGGGCTGGCGATTGAAGAGGCCGAAGGTGCGGGTCTCGCCGCCGCCGCCTGCCGTGGTGACCTCGATCGTCCCGATCTGGGACATGTCGAGGCAGCTCTCCCCCGATTCCGAGCCTGCGGCGAAGGGCGTCGTGCGGTGGGTGTGGAAGTCGGAGTCCGAACACAGCACCCCGGTGCCGTTGGCGGGGTCGAGTAACAGCCCAGCCGGCAGGACGAAGCGGGCGCTGCGCAGGTCCGCCTCTCCACCGCTCTGGTCGAGGCCCAGCGAGAGGTCTAGCTGGTAGGGGTGCGAGCCCGCCTCGGTCGCCGTGCCGCCGCCGTCGGCCCAGGCCGTGACGCCGAAGCCTTCGCTGCCCGGCATCAGGACCGAGGCAGCGCTCGGGCCGGAGGCGGCCGCCGGGCTCGCCGCGGCGGCGCTCGTCCCGCCACCGCTCACGGCGGGAGCGCTCCCCCCTTCGGGGCCGCCGAAGGACGACGTCGTGCCGGGGAGCGCCGTGCTCGCGCTGGCCGACGTCGCCGCGCGATGGCGCTTCTTGCCGTGCCTGCCGTGCTTGCCGCCCTTCCCGCGGTGGCGATGATGGCGGTGGCGCTTGTGGTAGGTCTTGCGGCGCTTGTAGCGATGGTAGGTGGGCTTGGGATTGCCGTGGCCGCTGAGCAACGTGGTCAGGGTCGGGTCTCCGGGGGGAGAGGGCACGACCTGGCAGGCGTCGCCTTCGCAGTCCAGGGCCGCCCCCGTCGGGCCGCCGATCGGGACGGTCGGGAAGAGCAGCGTGCTGCCCGGCAGCGGCGGGTGGAACTTCGGCGCCAGCGGCGCTTCAGTGGTCGCGGCGCCCGGCGGGTAGACGTAGACGCCGCCCTGGTTGGCGTTGCCGGTGGTGACGTAGACGCGGCCCTGGGTCGATGTGCCGGAGTTGTCGACCGCGATCCCGCTCGGGGCGCCGTCGATCACGTCGTATTTGAGGTGGCCCTCGTAGGTGCCGTCGGATTCGAAGACGTAGACGCGCCCGCGCGGCTCCTCGGTGTGGGAGGGCTGGGTGTTGTCCACCACGTAGACCTCGCCGCTTACGTCGTCGACGTCGACGGCGGCGTCGCCCAGGGAGCTAAAGCCCCCTGGCGGGCCCGCGATCGTCTCGACCGGGTTTTCGGTGTCGGTCGCCGGGTCATAGACCTTGACGGTCTCGCTCGATGCGTCGGGAACGTAGAGGTAGCCCGCCGTCCCGGAGTAGCCCGAGACCGCGATACCGTAGCCGTCTTCGAGACTCGCGGCGCCGATCGACTGCACCGCGCCGCCACCCGCGTCGTACTCGGCGACCTGGTCGCGCATGTCGGCGTATACATGATTCGTGGCCGGGTTGACCGCGACGCCGGTCGCTCCTCCTGAACCCGCGAGCGGTTCGCCGGTTTCCAGCGAGGTCGGAAATGGGAAGCGGGCGACGTCGCGGTGGTAGTTGTTGACGTAAAGGGTGAGCGAGCCATCGAGCGCCAGCCCGCAGGGATCGTCTACCTCCCGCGTGTGCGGATCGGGGTCTCCCGTCGCCGACAACGGCTGGCTCACGTATTCCGGCGCTGAGCTGAAGATGTCGACCACGCGGTGGTAGTGGTCGGAGAGCCAGAAGCGCCCCCCAGGGTCGATCGCCAGCCCACAGGGGCCGTTGAGGTAGCTGGTCGGAGGTGGTTTGGGCAGGCTGGGAGGCGGTGGTGGTGCCGGTGAGAAGGCGAAGAGCGGATCGTCCGATTCCGCCTGCGAAGGCGCAGCGAGCGCCAGCGCCGCGCAGAGCGCGAGCAGGACGGCGCCGGCCCCGAAGAGCGGGCGGCGGTTGCGAGTTGTGCCGGTCATGGCCTCCGCCCTACCTCACCGCGCTGCCGTGCGCGACC